>Peterbilt_p2__coassemble_6130_pt1 | contig 3818 bp, 3 predicted proteins | sample Peterbilt_p2__metabat2_low_PE_028 | metagenome-assembled genome bin Peterbilt_p2 | reverse complement strand
CAAAGATTCTTGTGAACAAATGCAAAGATATTATCAGGAAAAAGCAGAATCTTTTATTTACAGATGAGATGCCGGACATTCCGTCAAAAGATTACGGATATGAAAATCTGGAATGGAAGCAGACATTAAGCGGGCTGGACGAAAGATACCGGACGATTCTGATTCTCTACTATGTGGAAGGATTTAAAACATCGGAGATTTCAGAGATTATGGAGCTGCCGGAATCTACGGTGCGTACAAGACTTTCAAGAGGTCGGGAAAAAATGGCGCAGAGATATGGAAATATGGAAAGAAAGGGGGAGGCATTATGAAAAAAACAGAGGATATGTTTGAAGTTTTAAAAAGAGATGTGGAAATTCCGGACATAGTCATGAAAAAAGCGGAAGGTGCGTTTGCAAAAATTCAAGGGGAAGCAAAAGTTCAGGAAAAGACAAAAATAACGCCCCTTTCCCCGAAGACAAAAAGAAAAAAGATTCCGGCAAAGAGAATGTTTCTTGTGGCAGCAGCCGTTATACTTGGCGCAGGGGGAGTGACTGCAGGCGCGGCAGCTTATATGCGCTGGAGTAAAACAGCCTCAGAGGGAATGCTGGCTTCCGAAGAAACACAGAAGAAAATGGAGGAGACAAAGCTTGCAGTTCCGGTAAATAAATCAGATACGCAAAATGGAGTGACTGTAACGGTCAGCCAGACGATTGTGGACAGCTATTACGCACATATTATTTTTAAGGTGGAAGGATATGATGCAGGGGAAGGAAAACAGCCGTTTTTCGAGACAGATACGGTAGTTGTGGACGGGTATGATCCCTGGAAAGATCCTTATGATGAGAAGCGGCATTTTGGTTCTGGAGGGGACTGGTATAATGGAGTGACTATGGGAGAAGACGGAAGAGCAGTCAGGATTTCAGATGGAAAGCCGCTGGATGAAATTGAAGATTATCAGGATAATTACAAGCTGGAGGACGGAAGCTATGAATATCGCCTGACCCTTACTCATACGGCAGATAAAGATTATTTTATGGGAAAACCCATACATTTAGAACTTCACAATCTGGGAACAGCGGAGAAGGAGGATCTTACAAATGTGATAGACGCTACCTGGAGCTTTGACTGGGTGCTGGAAGGAAGTCCGGAGAAAAAAGAATACGATTTGAATGCGTCCATTGGAGATACAGGGGTAACGGTAAAACATGTGGAGATTTCCCCCATATCTCTGAATGTGACATATGATTTTCCGAAAAAGATTTATAATAAAATGGATAATTCTTCCGGTATGCTGTTCTTCCCTGACGGAGTGCGTCTAAAAGACGGAACGGAACTGAAAACCATTTATCTCGGACCCGGGACAAACGGATATATTTCCGAAAACGAGTATTTCATAGCATTCCCTGTTGACCGGATTCTTGATACCGATGAAATAGACGCACTTCTTGTTCGGAAAGGTGTAGACGGAGGAGACAGATATGTGATTCCGCTGGAATCATAATTTATATTTCCTTTGTTTTCTGAGCGGAGAAAAATACAATAATCATACCGACAAAGGCAGAGGCAGTGCCGAATGCAAGCATTGTCTTTACGCCGAAATCGTCAATAAGTGCACCTCCGATTAAAGAGCCGAGGACGCTTCCGAAGGTATAAGTCATGGTAATATATGCCTGTCCTTTGATGGCGTCCTCTTTTTTCATAATGGCATTTACATAGTAAACAGAGGATACAGTAATAAGCGCCCATCCAAACATCTGGAAAATCTGTACTGCATAAAAAACAGAAATAGATGAGGCAAGCAAAGTGCCAAGTATTTTTAACATAAAGAAAATACCGGAAATCCGAAACCAGATGTCGCAGCGTGCTTTTTTCAGCATTTTGGAAAAAAGAAACATGGTAGGAAGCTCAAGTATGGCAGCCAGAGCCATAGAAAATCCCATTTCAGAGCTTCCGCCGCCTATATTTTCCACTATCTGAAAGGTAAAGCTGTTTAACAGAATATGACTGACATAAATAAGCCAGCAGCCAATAAGCGTCACTGCAAATCGGGGATATTTTTTGAAAAAAATAAATGGATGTCCCGTTTTTTCGTGGTTGGCGGAAGATTCAGTGTGCGTTCCTTTTTGGAAAGAAAAGCGCAGGGTAAAGAAAAAAACAGCGGCCAAGGTTACAATCATGGAAATGGGAATCGCTCCGGCTCCTGATTTTGCTACAATTAATCCGAGAAAATAAGCTGCGACAGCATAGGCTATAGAACCGATTCCTCTGGATATTCCGAAGTTCAGTTTTTTTCCCTGGTTTACAACCTCCATTCCCAGCGAATTAATAAGGGGCTGTAAAAGCTGTAAAAGGGTGATACATCCTCCATAAAAAAGCCCGTTTAAAAATACAGAACGCTGGTACAAAAGAAAAAGAGCCAGAGACAGGATGAGAAGCAAAGATGCCAGAAAAAGAATGATCTTTTTCAGGGACGGGCTCTTTGGTTTGTCTGCATATCCGGCAAACATGGGCTGTAAAATTGCAGAAATGATTCCGGCAATGGCAATGATGATACCGATTTCTGTGTTTGTAAAACCCACATCCAGAAGATAAAGGCTTGTAAAGCCCATGACTGCGGAAAAGCTCATCCAGTAAAAGCTTTGGATGCAGGCGTATCCGGCAGTGAAGTCAGAAGTTTGTTTTTGTCTGTTCATGATAAAATTCCTTCCATAATAAATAGTAGTGATAAATAAAGAATACATTACAATGAGAGGTTTGTCCATGAGGAATATGGAAAAGAAATGAAAAAAAGGTAGAAAAACAGTTGACACAGAGGATGCTCTGTAATATAATTACTCAATGTGACGTAGTGCGAATATACTTAAGCCAATAGCCCCGGCGAGAGTATTTATCAGCGGTTTCGGACATTTCCGCGATTTCCTGCACATCGTTTTCACAAAATTTATTTGGCGGAAATACCGCGTTAAAAAACTATCGTTGATAAATAACAGGAGGTAAAACCATGCAGACTTATATGGCTAATCCAGATAAAATCGAAAGAAAATGGTATGTAGTTGACGCTGAAGGCTGTACTCTGGGCCGTCTGGCTTCCGGTATCGCAAGCGTTTTAAGAGGTAAAAATAAACCACAGTTTACACCACACGTAGATACAGGTGATTACGTAATCGTAATCAATGCTGACAAAATCAAAGTTACTGGTAAGAAAATGGACCAGAAAATCTACTACAATCACTCTGACTATGTAGGCGGAATGAAAGAGACTACATTAAAAGAAATGTTAGCAAAGAAACCGGAAAAGGTTATTGAGCTTGCAGTTAAAGGTATGCTTCCAAAAGGACCTTTAGGAAGAGCAATGAACAAGAAACTTTTCGTATATGCAGGACCTGAACACAAACATGAAGCTCAGAAACCTGAAGTTTTAACATTTTAATGAGGAGGTAGAAAACATTGGCTAGCGCAAAATTCTACGGAACAGGAAGAAGAAAAAAATCAATCGCGAGAGTTTACCTTGTACCTGGAACAGGTAAAATCACTATCAATAAAAGAGACATCGACGAATATTTCGGATTAGATACACTGAAAGTTATCGTTCGTCAGCCGCTCGTTGCAACAGAGACAGAAGGCAAATTTGATGTTCTTGTAAACGTTCATGGCGGCGGTTACACAGGACAGGCTGGTGCTATCAGACATGGTGTAGCAAGAGCTCTTCTTCAGGCAGACAACGATTACAGACCAGTTCTTAAAGCTGCTGGATTCTTAACACGTGACCCACGTATGAAAGAGCGTAAGAAATACGGTCTCAAAGCTGCTCGTAGAGCACCACAGTTCTCTAAACG
>Peterbilt_p2__coassemble_6076_pt1 | contig 3848 bp, 3 predicted proteins | sample Peterbilt_p2__metabat2_low_PE_028 | metagenome-assembled genome bin Peterbilt_p2 | reverse complement strand
CGTACAGCCTTCTTGGAGAAAAAAAGAAAGCTTTGGAATATTGTCAGGCGCTTCTGTATGAAAGTGCAGTGGAGATGATGGATCTTCTGGCAAATTATCTGGCTCTTTGCGGGGAAGATAAAAAAGAACTCTGTTTTTCGGCTGTGCATGGAATGGAAGCGGCATTTTCTCTGAAAAATCTTCTTTCTCATAAAATCATTAATCTATATATGATGGAAGCCATTTATTATGGAGAGCAGAAAAACAGGGAAAAAACGATGACGTCACTTTTGGATTATGTGGAGACGGTCCGGAAAAACTGGAAAGATTTTACCATTCACGGAGATGCGTTTTTTGATCTTCTGGAAGAATGGCTAAAGGAGACAGGAATCAGTCGGCAAATGCCAAGAAATATGCAGTTTGTCCGGGAGCAAATTATAAGAAGTGTTCAGGAAAATCCTGTATTTGACTTTCTGAAAGAAGAAAAGGAATTTCGTATTCTTATAAAAAAACTTGAAAATCTGCAGACAGAAGAGAGGGATTGATATGAGTGCGGTTTTGGAAATCAAACATTTTTATAAGACATATAAAAACGGAAAAAAAGCAGTGGAGGATTTGAATCTTTCTGTACAGCCGGGAGAAATTTACGGGTTTATCGGGCAGAACGGAGCCGGAAAAACAACGACAATCCGGGCAGTGACAGGGGTAATGGATTTTGATAAGGGAGAGATTTTTATAGACGGCCATTCTGTAAAAAAAGAGCCGGTTCACTGTAAATCGGTTACAGCTTATATTCCGGACAATCCGGATTTATATGAATTTCTGACAGGAATCCAGTATCTGGAATACATGGCGGATATATTTCAGGTAGAGGAACAGACGAGAAAGCAGAGGATTCAGAAATATGCAGAGCTTCTTGGAATGACGGAAAGTCTTGGGGATTTTATTGGAAATTATTCTCATGGAATGAAACAGAAAACAGCTCTTATCGGAGCATTTCTTCATAAGCCGAAACTGCTTGTTCTGGACGAGCCTTTTGTGGGATTGGATCCGGAAGCGTCCTTTCATTTAAAAAATATGATGCGAAAGCTCTGCGAAGAGGGCAGTAGTATTTTCTTTTCCACCCATGTTCTTGAGGTGGCTGAAAAGCTCTGTCATAAGGTTGCCATTATTCAGAAAGGCAGGCTGATAGCAGATGGAACAATGGAAGAAGTAAAAGGAAATGCAAGTCTTGAGGAGGTATTCCTGGAGGGCGTGGGAAATGAAAAATAAAGTGTGGCTTCTCGCAAAAATACAGCTTATGCGCGTGTGGAATCCGGAGTTTTTTAAAGACAGGGGACTGCGGAAAAAGAGAAAGCGTTTTCTTCTTCTCTCTCTTGGAATGGTGGGAATCGGCGCTTTGATCATGTTTTACAGCGCACTGATTTCTCTTGGGTTTGTGCAGATGGGAATGGGGGGAGCCATTCCTGTTGTGATGATGGGAATATGTTCTCTTCTCCTCATTGCGATTTCCTTTATGAAAAGTGGCGGCACGCTGTTTGGCGGAAAAAATTTTGATATGGTACTGTCGCTTCCTGTGACAGTGCGGCAAGTGGTGCTTTCCAGAATGCTGTTTCTCTACGGAGCGGGTTTCCTTGTGTTTTTTGCAGGCTTTCTTCCGGCGGCTATTGTCTATACAGTCAATATGGGGGCAGGCGTTGGCGAAGTGTTTAATCTTCTTCTGGCTGTGGTACTGGGGCCGTGTGTTCCTGTTGTACTGTCTCTTGTGTTGAGCGTACTGGTTATGCTTCTTGCAGAGAGGCTTCCCCAAAGAGAAATTTTTGTAATTGTCTTAAATGTGGTAATTTTTGTGGGGATTCTATTCTGGACGGGGAAGATTTCTGTGACAATGGACGAGAAAGCCTTGATGAATATGGGAAAAGCGCTGGCGAATGGAGTGACTTCTTTATATCCTCCGGCAGGTGTGGCGTTTTCTTTTCTGGAAAAGGGAAGCATTTGGGGAACGCTTCTTTTTGCTGTTCTGTCGATTGCTCTGTTCTGGGGATTTGTAATTTTAGTTTCCCGTTTTTATGTAAAAATTAATGAAATGTTTTCTTCTTCTAAGAGCAAGAATGCGGGAAAGGTTACATATGGAAAGGGAAGCACAATCCGGAAGGCTCTTCTTAAAAAAGAATGGAGAAGACTTCTTTCCTGCCCGATTTATGCCATGAATACAGTAGTGGGCTATGTGCTTATGATTTTGCTTGGTATTATGGTTCTTACTATGAAGGAAGAAACATTAACAGGAATGCTGGATATTCCGGAAATCGAAAATCAGCTTACCAAAGCATTTCCGTTTATCATAGCAATGTGCACCGGAATCGCACCTATGACTGCGCCCTCTCTTTCTCTGGAGGGGAAAAGCCGATGGATTATGTGCAGTCTTCCGGTAAAATCCATAGAAATTTTTCGGGCAAAGATTACGCTGAATCTTTTATTTGCAGTACCGTCCGCTCTTTTGTGTAGTCTTTGTGTATTAATAAAATTTCCGGGAACGGCAGCAGATAATATCCTTCTTTTTGTTTTGCCTCTTGTCTTTGGTGTATTTACAGCAGTATTTGGAATGGCAGTTAATGTAAAATTTCCAAGCTACGACTGGACGCAGGAAATTCAGGCAGTAAAAAATTCGGCATCTGTTTTAATCTGTGTATTTACAGGCATGTTTGCAACGCTGCTTCCACTTATGATTGTGATGGCGATTCCTGCACTTCGTGCGGTAATTTCCTGGGGATTTGTGATTGTTTCGGCAGGACTTTCGGTGATGCTCTGGAAGCGTCTTGAAAAAGTAAGATTTTGGGTGTGAGAAAGTAGTCGATGAGGTTGAGGCACAAATTGTGAGGGAGAATTTTGGTTTGTTTCAATTTATGATAGAAATTATGATAAAAAATTTATAATTGCGTGTCGGAAAAGATATTTACGAAAAGAACAATTTGTGCTAAAATAAGAATGCATCATCGAAAGGGGGAGTCACATGACAGATAGTGAGCTATTGCTGGCGATTCACCAGAATATGCAGACAATGAAAACAGATATGGCAGAGTTGAAAACAGAAGTCGGCGAGCTGAAAGAAGACATGTCAGGCTTAAAGGCGGAAGTTGGCGAGCTGAAGGCAGATGTGTCAGGTTTGAAGATGGAAGTCGGCGAGTTGAAAGAAGACATGTCGGGAATCAAAACAGAAGTTGCTAAGTTAAAGACAGATATGTCGGGATTAAAGACAGCAGTCAGCAAAATTACGGCAGATGTAGAAGTACTGAAAACGGAAGTTATTGATTTGAAAGGAAATGTATCAGAATTAAAGACAAATGTGGAAAATCTGCAGTCTGAAACACAAATGATGAAGACGAACCTGAAAGTATTAGAATCAAACGTTAAGATGATGAGTACAGAAATACAAGAGATAAAAGTGGAAACAGAGAATATGAACCATAAAGTTATAAATATAGAAATGGTTCTTGAAAATCAGACAAATTATAATATCCGACTGTTAGCGGAAAATCATATGAGTCTGGTAGAAAAAATGGATAAAGCTGTTCATGTTTCTAAATGGGAGGCGCTGAATGAGATCAAAATGAATCTTCTGGACGTAAGAGTAGAAAAATTGGAAAAAGGATTTCAGGAGTTGAAAACGCAGATCGCATAAGAGGCGTTGTGTGAAAGGTGCAAAGTTTTGAAAAGAACTTTGCACCTTTTGCGTGGGCACGTTTTTTTAGGATTAAAGCTCTAAAATTGCTCGATAGTGAGAGGAGACAGATATGCTTCCGATTTTTGCTTTTTAAAAAAACTGTAAAAAAGTGTTGACAGATGGATTCTTCTGTGGTAATCTAATTGAG
>Peterbilt_p2__coassemble_2503_pt1 | contig 7959 bp, 9 predicted proteins | sample Peterbilt_p2__metabat2_low_PE_028 | metagenome-assembled genome bin Peterbilt_p2 | reverse complement strand
TAACTTGAAATGCCAAATTGGCATTTCAAAACTGTCCCAACTGCTTACTGTTATATTACCCTATTTTTCTCATTCTGCCTACTGCTTTTTCATGGTCACATATAATAATGAGGTCGCATTCCACGACCTCATCACCTTCATTTAAACATAAATCAATTCCTTGAGAATAATCTCTTCTGCAATCGCTTTGTGTTGATTAGCAGCTCTTATCCATGCCATTTGATCTGCTTCTTTATCCGGCAGTGGTTCTTTTTCTTCCAACTGTTTCAGAATTACCTCTTCCCGTTCTCTGGCTGCCTTATCTACTTCCAGAAGGTGTTCTCCAATGGTGTCCTGTCCAGACAAAATGACTGATGCCCCGGAAAGCCTGTAAAACAGGCACTTCCGGGATACACAAGACAGGACAAAATCAACTTCCATTATCAAGAGGTGAGTGCTAATTTTTTTTTATTTTCTTTCCTTTTCGCTTTATAGAACAAAATAAAGTACCTAAGCTTCGAATTTTTCTTCTCCACTTACGTACTTTATTATACTTATAGATTTTCTCTTTTTTGATGATATTTATTCTGTCGGATACATTAAAAGGTTCTGTACCTATGCTGCTTTATATCATCCTGCATACATGACATTGGAAAAGAGTTTTGAGCTTTCTCCGTGATAACCCTTCTGCGCATTGATCCAGCCTTTTTTACCATTATAGGAAACCTCTATATACATTTTTCTGTCTTCATATTTACAACGCAGAATCGTAACAACATTTCCTTTGCGCAATGTATAGGCTTTTGAACTTCCGCCTGCGGAACGGTACACCGGAATTGTTTTCGCTGCCATTCCTCTTCTATTTGTTCCATTTACAAGCATACGCATACTATGATGTGTACCTATCGTACTTTTTGGCTTCAAAGTTCCGTCGGTATATACATAATCAAAATCAATCTGTGTTGGTCCTGTTGTAAATGACATAATATAAAATCTGATTTTCATACTATTCTTATTTACCGATACAACTTCTCCTGTCTTATGTCCCCCGTATTCGCCAAAGAAATCACTGAAATCCACCACTTCTTTCAAACTTCCGGATCTGTACTGGAAAAGAGCACATACGTGTCCATCTCCATTATCTCCAGCTGCGTCAATATACAGGAACGGTTTTCCATTTTCCAGCGTATACAGCTTAATCTTCGTATCAAAGAAATAATTAAGGTGTGTTGATAATGGCTGTTTCTTGCCATTTACGTAAATTTCCAGATTATCATAAGCATATCCGTTATGACCTATCTGACGTACAAGAAGTGTATCTTTTTTCTGATCTCCGGTTATATCATAGTCTCTATATGTACGATCCGGCCGAAGTGTTACTGTCGTTGAATTGAAACGTTTTACAGAAACTCTTACCGTTCTTGTTGCAGAATCATACTTTGATGTTGCTTTTGCGTTAATGCGAATGGTTACAGTCCCAGGGCGTTTTGGTGTAAGCACTCCTTTGGGGCTTACTCCCACAATTGACGGATTGGAACTTTTATAGCTTAAGGTCGTCTTTGCTTTCGCATTTAATTTTCGTCCGCTTTCTCCTGCATACACAGTTATATTAGAGGCAGAAATACTTTGTTTACTTCTCAAAACCTTAACTGTAATATCTCTTTTTGTTGAATTATATTTACTGGTTGCTTTGGCATAAATCGTTAATTTTACTGTACCACCTTTTTTTGGAGTCAAAATCCCCTGCGGGCTTACTCCTACAACAGATGGATTGGAACTTTTGTAACTTAAACTTGTCTTTGCCTTCGCATTTACTTTACGATTCTTTTCTCCTACACGCACCGTCAAATTGGATGCCTGTATCGTCTGGTTTTTTCTTGTTGCTGCTGTTGTTTTCACAGGAAACAGCATACTTGCCGATAAAAGTAAACTCAGCATACAAAAATATACCAGAATTTTTTTACTTTTCTCTCTCACAATAACCCTCCTTTTTTATTATCAAAATCTATTGTCCTGCACATTTATTCTAACATATTCTCGACACAATTCAACTACATATAAATGATTTTATCTTTCTCGCACATCTTCTCACAATCCTGCGAAAAACAGCTCGTAAAAGTCGTCCTCTCCCTCTAGCACAGGAGAATTTTCCCCTCCTCCGTTTGTGCTGCGCTTCATTTCCGCGTAAAATTCCTCTCCTGCACCAATAACCTCCATCTCATAAACAGGATACCCCAATTCCCTGCATTTCCTGCAAAAGGCAGAAAGGGGATTCGCAGCCTTTCTTGTTTCCAGAAATTCTTCTCTAAGTTTTTCGTCCTTCAGGGCTTTCTGTTTTAAAATATCAAGCATCTCCGGTATTTCCATACAATTCTCTCCTCTTCTCTGAAAATCTCCTGTTAAATATATTATTATTGTAACCCATTTCTTCCTTCCTGCCTACTTCTTTCTGTAACGCACAGAAAGGGATACTCCGTCTTTATTTTACGGAATATCCCTTTCTCCATATTTTTTTAATGCACAGATGAATTCTGCGGCATCTGAATCTGTACAGTCACATACTGGTCTCCATATACAGAAGGATCTTTCATAGATACAATTCCCTTTCCGCGCAGACGGATCTTCGACCCATTTTTCGTACCTTCCCGGATTTTGCACAATACTTCTCCGGAAATAGTTTTTACCCGTACTTCACCGCCACATGACGCAATAGAAAACGGAATCTGAACCGTTGTGTAAATATCCATTCCTTTTCGTGTAAATCCCGGTTTTCCAAGAACAGTCACACGGAGAAGCAAATCCCCGTTTTCTCCTCCGTTTTTTCCGGCTCTTCCTTTTCCTCTTAAGCGGATTGCCTTTCCTGTATCAATACCTGCCGGAATACGGACTTTCAGAGATTGCGTATGCCCTGTCTCATCCCGTAAGGTGACAATCCGTTCTCCTCCAAAAGCAGCCTCATCAAAACCGATTTTCAAAGATGCTTCTATATCAGAACCTTTTTCCGGATAATTTCTTCTGTAAAATCTTCCATTTTCAAAATCATTTTCAAATCCCTGTCCTGTAAATCCACCTTCTTGAAATCCGCCTCTGAACAGATTCCCGAAAATATCTTCAAAAATATCATCTCCATCTCCGCCTTCAAAATGAAACTCCCTGTAATTTGCTCCCGGATTTTCATAAGGGTTTCCACCGCTTCCCATGCTGCCGTCAAAAGCAGAATGTCCAAACTGGTCGTAAAGTTTTCTTTTTTCAGAATCACTCAGAACATTATATGCCTCTGTGATTTCCTTAAACTTCTGCTCTGCCTGGGGATTTCCTCCGTTTGTATCCGGATGATATTTCTTAGCCAGCTTTCTGTATGCCTTTTTTATGGAACCCTCATCCGCATTTCTGGAAATTCCCAGAAGTTCATAATAATCCCTTTTTTGCACCACTGTCACCTCCTCCACATTTAAGAATGCCCCGGGAAAATCTCCCGGGGACCCTATATTCTCATACTATATTTTATATTATTCTATAGAAATGTACTTATTTTCCTCTACTTCCGGTTTTGCTTCTTTTTTCGGCACCTGAAGTCTCAGGATTCCATCTTTAAATTCAGCTTTAATATCCTCCTGCGTCACATCTTTCCCTACAAAAAAGCTTCTCTGACAGGAACCGGAATACCGTTCACGTCGGATAAATTTTCCTTCTTCTTTTTTCTGCTCTGCTGCTTTCACTGCGCGGATTGTTAAATAACCTTCTTTCAGCTCCGCCTGAATTTCTTCTTTCTTGTATCCCGGAAGGTCAATTTCCAGTTCATAGCCTTTTTCCAGTTCTTTGATGTCTGTCTTCATCAGACAATTGGCTGTCTGCCGTTTCTCCTGTTTATCATCAAAAAATGGAAAGTCAAAAAAGTCATCAAATACATCTCCTGTAAAAAATCCCGGTCTTAACATAAGTCCAGTCCCCTTTCTCTTTATATCTTTTCTGTTTTATTTGTTTTATTTGTTATCTTTGTTCTATTCATGTTATAACACTTAGCTTTTATCATGTCAAGAACCAATTTTATTTTTTATAAAATTATTTTCTCGATAAATAAAAACTGTGACCACATCACAGAACTTTCTCATAAATCTGGATATAATACATACATAAACAACGCATACAGGAGGATTTCTATATGAGATTAAAAGATAAAGTTGCCATTGTTACAGGAGGAAGCCGCGGCATCGGTTTCGCCACAGCAGATAAATTTTTACAGGAAGGCGCTACTGTTATCCTTACAGCCAGTTCACAGGACTCAGCCGACAAGGCAGTTGCTCTTTTAAAAGAAAAACATCCGGACAGTATTGTTGCCGGTATCAGTCCTGATCTTTCCAGCCTTAGCTCTGTGCGGGAAGCTTTCCGCTCTGCTACTGAAAAATATGGCTGCGTAGACATTCTTGTAAATAATGCCGGAGTTTCTGAAAGCACACCTTTCACAGAATACACAGAAGAAACCTTTGATAAAGTTATGGACTTAAATGTAAAAGGTGTCTTCAACGCTACAAGAGCAGCAAGTGAATGTATGATTGCAAGAGGAAACGGCGTGATTCTCTCCACCTCTTCTATGGTCAGCATCTCCGGACAACCAAGTGGTTTTGCCTACCCTGCCTCAAAATTTGCAGTCAATGGTCTTACCGTATCTCTTGCCCGCGAACTTGGTCCGAAGGGCATCCGCGTCAATGCAGTGGCTCCGGGAATTACAAGAACAGACATGATGAAAGCCGTTCCAAAAGAAGTGATAGAGCCGCTTATTAATCAGATTCCTCTTCGCCGCCTGGGAGAACCGGAGGATATTGCAAACGCCTTTGTTTTCCTTGCTTCTGATGAAGCTTCCTACATTACAGGTGTCGTATTAAGCGTAGACGGTATGGCAAGATCATAATTTTCACTTTGATTTCACTTAAAAAGGAGAGTTTAAATGGGATTTTTCGATTTTTTCAAAATGCCTGATATTAATCAGGAAATACAAGCTTATAAAGAAACAGAAGGAGCCATTCTCTTAGATGTCCGTACTTCTCAGGAATACAGAGAAGGCCATATTCCCGGAAGCAAGAATGTTCCTCTGCAGTCTATTCAAAATATTTCTTCCGTAACTTCACAAAAAGACACCCCGCTTTTTGTATACTGTCATTCCGGAAGCAGAAGCCGACAGGCAGTTGATTTTCTTACCCACATGGGCTACACAAATGTAAAAAATTCCGGAGGTATTGCCTCCTATACAGGAAAGGTGGAAATATAATATGAAAGTTGTCATTATAGGCGGTGTTGCAGGAGGAGCAACTGCCGCAGCCAGAATCCGAAGATTAGACGAGCAGGCTGAGATTATCGTATTTGAACGCTCCGGATATATTTCCTACGCAAACTGTGGTCTGCCTTATTACATAGGCGATACCATTACAGATCCGGAGGCCCTTACCCTTCAGACACCGGAAAGTTTTTTCTCCCGGTTTCAGATCACCATGAAGGTTCGCCACGAAGTTACTGCCATTCATGCAGAACGTAACGTTGTATCTGTAAAGAATCTGGAAACCGGTGCGGAGTTTGAGGAACGTTACGATAAGCTTTTGCTCTCCCCTGGGGCAAAGCCATCTCTTCCCCCAGTCCCGGGAACTGACATCGACCGTCTTTTTACGCTTCGCACCGTGGAAGATACTTTCCTTATTAAAGACTATATTAATAAAAAGAATCCCCGCTCTGTCATACTGGCAGGAGGCGGTTTCATAAGCCTTGAGCTTGCAGAAAATCTCCGTCACCTCGGTATGGAGGTTACCATTATTCAGCGCCCGAAACAGCTTATGAATCCTTTTGATGTAGATATGGCATCTTTTATCCACAGTGAAATGCGCAGTCATGGAATCCGCCTTCTTCTCGGGCATACAGTAGAAGGCTTCGAAGAAACAGAAAACGGAGTGCGCGTACTTTTAAAAGAAGAAGCCCCGCTTTCTGCGGATATGGCAGTTCTCGCCATCGGTGTCTCTCCTGATACTCGCCTTGCAGAAATGGCTGGTCTGAAACTTGGCATAAAAAACAGCATTATAGTAAACGAACGAATGGAAACTTCTGTTCCAAATATTTTTGCTGTGGGAGATGCTGTTCAGGTAAAACACTTTGTATCAGGTGAAGATTGCCTGATTTCTCTTGCAGGTCCTGCAAATAAACAGGGACGCATCGCTGCCGATAATATCTGCGGCAAAGACAGCCGGTATTCGGGCTCACAGGGCAGCTCCATTATCAAAGTATTCAATATGACTGCTGCCGTTACAGGACTCAATGAAAAAAGCGCAAAAAAAGCAGGGCTTTCTGTTGATAAAGTAATTCTTTCTCCTATGAGTCATGCCGGCTACTACCCAGGCGGCAAAGTAATGACAATGAAAGTGGTATTTGAAAAAGAAACTTACCGCCTTCTCGGCGCTCAGATTGTAGGATATGAAGGTGTAGATAAACGAATTGACGTCCTGGCAACTGCAATCCGTGCCGGAATGAAAGCCACGGACTTAAATGAGCTGGATCTTGCTTATGCGCCTCCTTATTCCTCCGCCAAAGACCCGGTAAATATGGCTGGATTTATGATTGAAAACATTGCTTCCGGACAGTTAAAACAGTTTCACCTTGAGGATATAAACGACCTTCCTCTTGATGGAAGCGTAACACTTCTTGACGCACGTACAGAAGGGGAATTTTCCCGCGGTCATGTAACTGGCTTTATCAATATCCCAGTTGACCAGCTCCGCGAAAATCTGAATAAGCTTCCAAAGGACAAACCTGTCTATGTTATGTGCCAGAGCGGTCTTCGAAGCTACATTGCCTGCTGTATTTTAAAAGGCGAAGGATATGACGCATATAATTTTTCCGGTGGCTATCGCTTCTATGACGCAGTAGTAAATGACCGAAAACTGATCCAGAGTTCTTCCCTCTGCGGAATGGACAAATAAAAGCTAAGAAGGAGCCATCCCTTTCACGGTCAAAAAAACCGGAAAGTGACAGCTCCTTCGTATCGTTATCACACTTTAAAAGAAATCTCACGTCCTGTAGGCGAATACTGATAATATCTCACACCTGCTCTGTCCAACATCCTTTTTGATGCAATAACAGAAGGTGTGTCTGCATATTTATCACAGGCGTACACAATCGTCTTTATTCCTGCCTGAATAATTGCTTTTGCACATTCATTACACGGGAAGAGAGATACATAAAGCTTTGCCCCTTCCAAACTTCCCCCTCTGTAATTTAAAATGGCGTTTAATTCGCTGTGCGTCACATACAGATATTTTGTCTCAAGAGACTCTCCCTCTCTTGCCCAGGGAAATTCATCATCTGAGCAGCCTTTGGGAAATCCATTATATCCCATAGAAAGTATCTTGTTGTCTTCACTTACAATGCAGGCTCCAACCTGGGAACTAGGGTCTTTGGAGCGCATTCCGGAAAGAATGGCAACCCCCATAAAATATTCGTCCCAGGAAAGATAATCCTGCCGTTTTTGATTTTTGTCCATTTAAAATCCCCCCGACGGTATTTTATTCTTCTATCTGTGCAATTCTCCTGATATGTCTCTCATCACCTGAAAATGGGGTATTAAGGAATGTATCCACAATTTTTACAGCCAGCCCTGCACCGACTACACGACCGCCCATCGCAAGAATATTTGCGTCATTGTGAAGTCTTGTCGCCTCGGCTGAAAAACAGTCAGAACAAAGAGCACAACGGATTCCTTTTACTTTGTTTGCAGTAATAGAAATACCGATTCCTGTTCCGCAGATTAAAATACCTTTTTCACATTCTCCTGATGCCACTGCATTTGCTACTATTTTTCCATAAACAGGATAATCTACTGCCTCTTCACTGTCACAGCCGTAATCTTTATAAGCAATTCCCTGCTCTTCCAGATACTTCTTAACCTCCTGCTTTAATTCAAATCCACCGTGGTCACTTCCTAATGCTATCATTTTGTTTCCT
>Peterbilt_p2__coassemble_2234_pt1 | contig 8770 bp, 8 predicted proteins | sample Peterbilt_p2__metabat2_low_PE_028 | metagenome-assembled genome bin Peterbilt_p2 | reverse complement strand
AGCCCAATGGCTGAATTTATTTTAAAAGACATGGTTTCGAAACGAAACATGGAAGAACAGTTTTATATTGAATCAGCAGCAACAAGTACAGAGGAAATCTGGAATGGAATCGGAAATCCCGTGTATCCTCTGGCAAGAGAGGAATTGGCGAAGCATGGTATTCGCTGTGACGGAAAACGGGCAGTTCAGTTAAAGAAAAGTGATTATGAGAAATACGATTATATTCTGGGTATGGAGGAAAGAAATATTCGCAATATGATGCGTATTTTGGGGAGTGATCCGGAAAATAAGGTAAAGTTATTTCTTTCTTACAGCAGTCGTCCGCGTGATATTGCAGATCCCTGGTATACTGGAGATTTTAGGGTCACATACAGGGACATTGTAGAAGGTTGTGAGGGATTTTTGCAATATCTGAAAGAAAGTGGAGTACTTTCTCATTAAGAAGCCGGAGTTTTGTCGAACGAATTTTCTTTACAAACAAATAAATATTATTTATACTGTAGTTACAGTAGCTCAAGGGAGCGTCTGCTCCCTTCTTTTGTGCAGAAAAATCTTTTTTGCAGGGATTTTCTGTGCAGGAATCTATTTTATCCGGGCAGTCTGTCCAACCTTTATTCACAAAGAAAGGAATTGCATATGGAAATGATGTATGAGGAGTTTATAGGGAAACTGCGACTTGTTTTAAAAGAAACAATGCAGATTTCGGAGGAGAAAATTTATTTTCAGGAAAAGGGCGGACCATACACGCCCACAGGGGATAAATTATTTATAGAGCTCGTTGGTTATGATGGGACGAAGGAGGTGTGCGGTTTTTACGCGGAAGATTTATATGAACGTTATTGCAACGATGTTTCTCTGGAAGAAATTGCAGAAATCGTTATGATACAGCTTAAAAAAGTTTCCGGGGAAGAATTTGTAAAAATTGCAGAAAGGCTCAGCACATATGAAAAGGCAAAAGATTATCTCTTTATACGTCCTTTGAATTTAGAAAAACATGAAGAAAGTCTGAAAGGCGCTGTTTATGCGGCGGAAGGAGAAATTGCTCTTGTGCTTTATATGAAAATATCGGAGGATGGGGGAGTGGTAAACAGCACAAAGGTTATGAGGCGGTTTGTGGCAGGTTGGGGAAAGAATGTGGTAGAAGTATTCAAAGAAGCAATATATAACACATATCGAATGTCTCCGCCAAGGATTTATGAGTGGAAGAAGCTTCTTTATAATCCAGCGTATGAAGGGGAAGAATTTATGGAAAAAGATATAAATCTCAAAAAAGATGCAGTGAGAGGGAATTGTCTCAGCACGGTAAATAAGACAAACGGTGCTGTTGCGGTGTTCCTTCCGGGGGTAGCAAAACGGCTTAGTCAGCTTTTAGACGGAGATTTGTATCTTGCTTTTACAAGTATTCATGAGGTAATGGTGCATAATGCAAATCTGGTTACTTCGGAAGATTTAAAGGAGGTTCTGGCAGATACAATTCAGGAAGCTACGACAGAAGAGGAATATTTATCATCACACATTTATCATTACAGCCAGAAAACAGGAGAGTTTACCTGTCTATAGATAGTGAAGGGCATTTATAGAAAAACGGCATATCTTATTATATAGAAGATAAGAAAGGAAACAAAAAATATGCCGTATTCGATTATGTTAGACGCAGGCCACGGCGGCGTTGATCCGGGAGCAGTTTATGAAGGGCGTCAGGAAAAAGATGATAATTTGAAGCTTGCTATGGCTGTTGGAAAGATTCTGGCAGATAATGGGATAGATGTTTTATATACAAGGACAACGGATATATATCAGACACCGTTTGAAAAGACACGTCTGGCAAACCAGGCAGGAGTTGATTACTTTATTTCTTTTCACAGAAACAGCAGTCCGCAGGCAAATCAGTATAATGGGGTTGAGGTTCTTGTTTATGATAAGAGCGGCGTAAAATACGAAATGGCGCAGAATATCATAGGGGCACTTGGAGAGTTGGGCTTTCGGGAAATCGGGGTAAAGGAAAGACCGGGACTTGTGGTTCTCCGAAGAACAAAAATGCCGGCTTTGTTGATTGAAACAGGGTTTATCAATTCTGATACAGATAATCGGCTTTTTAACGATAAGTTTCAGGAGATTGCAGAAGCGATAGCGGAGGCAATTACAGGAACGCTTGATGAAGAGACGGTAGAATCGCCTCTGTATTACAGAGTGCAGGTGGGAGCTTTTAAAAGCAGGGAAAATGCCGACAGGCTTGTGTATCAGCTCACAGATAAGGGATTTCCGGCCTTTCTTCTATATGAAGACGGATTTTATAAGGTACAGGTTGGCGCTTTTATGCAGCTTGGAAACGCCATTCGTATGGAACAACGCCTTCGTGACGAAGGGTACAGTACCCTGATTGTCACAAAATAGCTGCTGTGTTACAATAGAAAGAAAAGTACAGGCAGGTAAAATATGGAAAAGTACAGAGAGTTTTTAAAAGAGATAGAGGAGTTTGTTTTTGTGGAGGACAGTCCGGAAAAGGCAGATGTGATTTTTGTTCCGGGAAATGGGTATCCTCAGATGGCAGAGAGAGCCGCGCGTCTTTATAAGGAAAACTATGCGCCGTATGTACTGCCAAGCGGAAAGTATAGCGTGACAAAAGGCTGTTTTTCCGGAGTACTGGCAAAAAAAGAAAAATATAAGGGAGAGTTTCTTACAGAATGGGAGTTTTTAAAAAGTGTACTTCTGGAAAATGGAGTTTCAGAACAGGCAATCCTTCGGGAAGAAAAAGCAACTTTTACTTATGAGAATGCCATGTACTCCAGAAAAGTAACAGATGAGGCGGGGATTGTTGTCAGAAGAGGAATTCTCTGCTGCAAAGCCTACCATGCGAGAAGATGCAAAATGTATTATCAGAGAGCATACCCGGAGACTGAATTTCTTGTATGTACGTCTGATGTAGATGGGGTTACAAGGGAAAACTGGAACAATACAGAAAAAGGGATACAGGCAGTGATGGGAGAGGTTGAGAGGATTATCCGACAGTTTTCTCTGTTGATGCCGAAATAAAAATAAGAAGACCCCGGACTTTCGTTTTATACTAAAATCCGGGGCTTTCATTTCAGAAAAATTATTTGTGGTCGGAAGTTTCCGGAAGCCAGATATGTACGGCTTCAATTCGGTTTTTATCCAGCTCGTCTACTACGAGACGGATTCCGTTTTCCAGAGTAACAGATTGTCCCTGGGAAGGAAGAGAATCCAGCTGTTCGATGATATAACCACCTACAGAGTCATAATCTTCGGATTCCAGATGAATGGACAAGGCCTCATTAATATCATCAAGCTTGGCGGAACCAAGAGCAATGTATTCTTTGCCGGGCTGAATTTCTTTTAAGTCTTCTTCTTCGTCTTCATCATATTCATCGCGGATTTCGCCCACGATTTCCTCCAGAAGATCCTCCAGTGTAACAAGACCGGCAGTAGAGCCGTATTCATCAAGAACAATGGCAAGATTTACAGAGGCTTTACGCATTTCTACCATTAAATCGGCAGTCCTTTTATATTCATATGTGAAATATGGTTCCCTTAGGATATTTTGTATGGAAAATTCCTGATTTTTGGGATAAAGGATTAAGTCCTTTATATTAATGATTCCTATGATATTATCTGTGTTTTCTTCGTAAACCGGAAAGCGGGTATGCATATCTTCCCGGAATATTTCCATTAACTCGTCGTAAGTGGCGTTAATGTCCACAAAAGTCATGTCGATTCTTGGAATCATAACATCTTTTGCGGTGGAATCACCAAAATCAAACACATTGTAAATCATCTGCTTTTCTTCCCGCTCGATCACTCCGTCTTCCTGGCTTACGTTTACAAGAGTACGAAGCTCGTGTTCTGTCATGGGATTTGCCTTTGCATTAGGGTCTACACGAAGAAGATACATTACGCCATTAGCAAGTTTTCCTACAATAAAAACAACAGGAGTTAAAATAATTGTAAGAAAATATATAATTTTGGCATAGGACAGCGCAATTTTCTCTGCGTGAAGTGCTGCCAGTGTCTTCGGTGTGATTTCACCAAAAAGTAAAATGATCAGGGTAAGTGCCCCGGTTGCCGCTCCGACATAGACATTGCCCAGTACCTGGATTGTCAGGGTTGTCACAAGTGAAGAAGCGGAGATGTTTACAATATTGTTTCCAATTAAAATTGTGCTGAGCATTTTGCTGGAATTGGAAATCACCTTATCCAGTATAATAGCTCGCTTGTCTCCCTGTTCCATAAGAGCCTGAATACGAATGCGGTTTACTGTTGTCATGGCTGTTTCTGCAGAAGAAAAAAATGCAGAAAGAAGAATCATAAGTACAATAGTAACCGCCTGTATGGGAACACTTGAGTCCAAAATTGTTCACTCCTTATTTTTTAATATTTGAGTAAAAATATACATGATTTTGACGAAAAAAGCAAGGGGTGAAAAAAGTAAATTCAGGGGTGTAAAAAACAGGGGAAATATGGTATAATTCTTTCGACAAAAAATGAAAAAATATTATTACAAATTCTTTACAAATTAGTAAAGATTTGTTATTATAATAGAGATACAGATGTATCACCGATAAATATACATAAAGATAAGAACAGATTAATTCATAAAGATGAGATAGATGACGCAGAAAGCGTCCCCGGGAGGTAAACATGGAGCAGAAAAAAATGGTAAAAAAAACGAATAGAAAAGGTCTTTCCGTTCTGGCAGCGGCAGTTTTGACAGCGTCTTTACTTGGAGGACAGATATATCCGGTGACCGCATCGGCGGAATACGGAACTGAAGTAACAAAAGGTAACCTGATACCGGATAATGTAACAATTTCCGAGCCGATAGAGCTTTCTCAGGTTTCGCTTCCAAAAAGTGAATATGGTGTTTTATCCTGGGTTGACAAAGATTTTATTCCGTCTGAATACATTCAGTCCTGCAAGGTTATATTTACGCCTTCCGAAGAAGTAGATTTATCCGGTATTTCCGGATATGACAAAGAAACGGGAATGATTACAGGATACGTAAATGTAATTGTTAGCTGTTTTGTAGAGGAAGAAAATAATAATTCAGGAGAAAATCCGGAAGAAGATACAGATATGGAGATGCCGGAAGCAACTGTGACACCGGAAGTAGAAGAGACACCAGAAGGAGAAGTGCCTGAGACGACGGTGACTCCGGGAGTGACAGAAGTACCGGAAATAACAGTGACTCCGGGAGTGACAGAAGTACCGGAAATAACGGTAACTCCGGGAGTGACAGAAGTGCCGGAAGAGGAAGGTGCTCCTGAGGTAACTGTAACACCGGAAGAGGATGGGACAGTGGAAGGGGAAGTGCCTGAGGTAACTGTAACACCGGAAGGAGATGTGACACTAGAAGGAGAAGTACCGGAAATAACGGTGACTCCGGGAGTGACAGAAGTGCCGGGAGAGGAAGAAACACCTGAGGCGACTGTAACACCGGAAGCAGACTCGGAGACAACAGAAACACCTGGGGAAGAGGATAATAATATTTTTGACCGTCCGCAGGAGCCTTCTGAAGAAGAGATGGATCGGCCTTCTGATATAGAGGAAAATCTTTCTGAGCAGGAAATGGCAGAGATGGCAGAACAGAATCATACCTGTAACGGAATTTCTGTTTCCGGGATCAATCTTCCGTGGTATGTACAGTTCCGTGCAACAAGCGGGGAGAGTTATGCTTTCACAAATGAGGAAGACGCAGCAATTTTTAAATCTTATGAGTTTGAACTGTGGGATTTAAAGAATAATACAGAATATAGTATTCCGGACGGACAGTACATCAGTGTGACTGTTCCTGTAAAAGAGGGATATGATTATTCCGTAGAGCATCTTCTTGATAATGGAGCGATGGAGACGATTATTCCAAATGTAGAAGACGGAGTTATGGTATTCAGTACGCATTCTTTTAGTCCGTTTGGTATTGCGGGAAGCAAGCCGATTGTAGATAATGGAATTGCAGAAGACGGATATGGCGGAAATGCAGAGCCTACAAAGACTCCTGAGACAACAAAAGCGCCGGAAGTAACGAAAGCGCCTTCTTCTGATGGGAAAAATCAGGGAGATTCCGGTAAAACGAATACCTCTGTACAGAATCAAACAAATAAGACGAACACCGATACAGAAAATGAGAATACAGCAGATGAGAATACAGATGCATCTGAGAGCAAAAAATCTGTAAATACAGGTGATTCTACTGTGATTCTGCCATTTGTAATCCTGGTGGCAGCAGCGGTGATTGTAGTTGGAGTTGTTCTTTATCTGAAAAAGAAACGGAAATAAAAAGGTATAAGAGAAATCCCCTTTCCATATATTTTCATATGGAAGGGGGATTTTGATTATGAAAGGAAAAGCAGTTTTAAAAGCGTTGCTTTTTGCTTACGCAGTTACCGGTATTCTTCTTTTGTTCCTTGCGTTTTTATTATTCCGATTTAACCTGGGAGAAGGGACAGCGGCAGGAGGAATTGTGGCAGTCTATGTTTTGGCATGCTTTTTTGGGGGCTTTTCGGCAGGGAAATTTGTCAGAAAAGATAAATATTTTTGGGGAACTCTGACGGGGCTTGCCTATTTTCTGCTTTTGGTCCTTGTATCTTTCGGAGTGCAGGGAAAGTGGGATATGAGTGTGCAGCATGTTGTTACAACGTTTTTCATGTGTCTTGGCGGAGGGGCACTTGGCGGAATGCTCTCCTGAGAGAAATTTGCACAAAAAAGTCTTTTAAATTGTAAAAATGTATGCTATACTATCCCAAGAAATATTTATATATTAAGGAGGATATACGATGGAGCATATCAAAACATTAAATACAAAGAATTTACAGAACACAGTAAAAAAAGGCGGCTGCGGAGAATGCCAGACATCTTGTCAGTCTGCTTGTAAAACTTCCTGTACAGTAGGAAACCAGAGCTGCGAGCATAAATAAGGCGGCTGTAGAAAAACATCGGGCAGCGGGTATTTATCCGCTGCTTCTTCTTGTTTTTATGAGAAGAAAATCAGCAGAAAGGATTAGGAAAAAATGAGTCTGATTCACCGTTATCAGAGCAACGGCTACAACATTGTCCTGGATATAAACAGTGGTTGTATCCATCTTGTAGACGAAGTTACATACGAAGTGCTTCCTTATCTTGAGGAAGGAAAGGACACCGCTGAGATTATACAGAAACTTGACGGTCGTTTCGATAAAAAAGATGTGGAAACTTCTGTTTCTGAGTGTAAGAAGCTTGCAGAAGAGGGAATGCTTTTTACAAAAGATATTTACGAGGCAGCGATAGAAGAATTTACAGACAGCAGACAGACTGTGGTAAAGGCATTGTGCCTTCATATTGCCCATGACTGTAATCTTGCCTGTCGTTATTGTTTTGCAGAAGAGGGAGAATACCACGGAAGAAGAGCGCTGATGTCATTTGAGGTGGGAAAAAAGGCGCTTGATTTTCTGATTGCCAATTCCGGTTCCAGAAAGAATCTTGAGGTGGATTTCTTCGGAGGCGAACCCCTTATGAACTGGCAGGTTGTAAAAGACCTGGTAGAGTACGGGCGCAGTCAGGAAAAGCTTCACAATAAAAAGTTCCGTTTTACTCTTACTACAAATGGAGTTCTTTTAAATGATGAAGTGATGGAATTCTGCAATAAAGAAATGAGCAATGTGGTATTAAGTGTAGACGGAAGAAAAGAAGTGCACGATTATATGCGTCCTTTCCGAAAAGGAGCAGGAAGTTATGATCTGATTATGCCGAAATTTCAGAAATTTGCAGAGTCAAGAAATCAGGACCAGTATTATGTGAGAGGGACATTTACCCATCATAATCTTGATTTTTCAAAAGACGTTCTTCATCTGGCAGACCTGGGCTTTAAGCAGATTTCTGTAGAGCCTGTAGTAGCGCCTGACACAGAAGAATATGCCATTAAAGAAGAGGATATTCCGAAGATTCTGGAAGAATATGATATTCTTGCAAAGGAAATGATCAAACGGGAGAAAGAAGGAAAAGGATTTAATTTCTTCCACTTTATGATTGATCTTACAGGAGGACCGTGTGTATACAAACGTCTGTCAGGCTGTGGTTCCGGAACGGAATATCTGGCAGTGACTCCATGGGGTGACTTTTATCCTTGCCACCAGTTCGTGGGGGAAGAAGAATACCTGATGGGAAATGTAGATGAGGGAATTACGAAGCCAGAAATCCAGAAAGAATTCGGACACTGTAATGTGTACACAAAACCGGACTGTAAAAATTGCTTTGCCCGTTTTTACTGCAGCGGTGGCTGCGCTGCAAATGCGTACCATTTCAAGGGAGATATTCAGGGAAATTATGAAATCGGGTGCGAGCTCCAGCGTAAGCGTGTGGAGTGCGCTATCATGATAAAAGCCGCTCTTGCGGAATAAAAAGGAGTAAAGAAGGGAAAAACAATGAAGAAAAACAGGGGAATTCTTGTTCTGATTTTCACTGTTCTGCTGACAGGCTTACTGTGTTTTACAGCAGCAGTGGGATTCGGACCGACAGGAACCGGTGCGGCAAAGAACATCAAAACCGGTCTTGATCTTTCAGGTGGTGTCAGCATTACCTATGAGGCAAAAGAAGAAAATCCAAGCAGCGATGATATGGCAGATACAACATATAAGCTGCAGAAGCGTGTGGAGCAGTACAGTACAGAAGCACAGGCTTACCAGGAAGGCGGAAACCGTATCAACGTGGAAATTCCAGGTGTGACAGATGCAAATGCTATTCTGGAAGAACTGGGAAAACCAGGTTCTCTGTGTTTTGTGGA
>Peterbilt_p2__coassemble_1593_pt1 | contig 11398 bp, 8 predicted proteins | sample Peterbilt_p2__metabat2_low_PE_028 | metagenome-assembled genome bin Peterbilt_p2 | reverse complement strand
TTAAACCCTCTGTCCTTTAGCCATGTCCAGGAGCGCAGTACCTCTTCTTCTGTGCTGCATTCAATGGCAATGGACGGAGAAACTTTACCTGTAAAAATTTCATCCAGTACTGCAAGACTGTCCATTGTTCCGCAGTCTGCGGCAAAATGGCTGTCTTTTCTGCCGAAATTATTATGAAGATGAATATGGCGGATATGGGGTTTTAGACTCCTTGCCCACTTTTCTACAGAAATATTCGAATAGCAGTGCGCATGTCCCATATCAAGACAAAGTCCAAAATTTCCATTTTCAATTTTTTCTGCTGCCTCTACAAGAGGCTCAGGAACAGGATCTAAAACATTCTCCATTAAAATCTCTATTTTCTCATCTTTATCTTCCAGAAATTCCCGATAAAAATCGGCAATCCTCTGTGCAATCCCCTCCTGCATATAAACCTGCGGCACAAAACAGCTATGATATATGATTTTGTCGGCTCCGAGTGTTCTCGCCGCATAATATGCCTGCTCATATCTTATTTTTGTTGCCTGTCTTACCAGACTGTCATATGCCATAGGATTCAAGTCGAGAAACGGTCCGTGAAATGTAAAGGATTCACATTCCATATAGGAAAGTCTTTTTTCATAGGCAATCATCGTCTCCTGAAGCTTATCAAGATTTTCTGAAACAGAAAATTCAATGCTCTCTATTCCCATTCCCGTATTCCTTACAATTTCTCTCATTTCTTCATCTCTTAGAAGATGTGTAAAATATATCATATCCGCCCTCGTATTTCTTTATCTGTACTTCCTGTTTATTATAGAACCTTCTCATAGTTCTTTCAATTATATCCTCCTTATCTCTCATTTACATACCAAAAGAATGTATTTGTGTATAAAAATGTGCCGCTCACATATCAGCAATTTTCATATGTTTTCGCGAAGCACATTTTTCTACATCATTTTACTGATTTTCTTCTTTAAATTAAATAAATAAGGAAGCTTTTCCAACATTTCTCCAATAAATCCAATTGTTACAGCACCATGATCAAAGTTCCTGCTGTAATCAGTATTGCACCCACTGCTGACTTTGCTGTAAATTCCTCGTGCAAGAAAACAAAAGCAAGAATCAGCGTAATCACAACGCTTAATTTATCTATCGGCACGACCTTTGACACACTCCCAAGCTGTATGGCTTTGTAATAACAGAGCCATGACGCACCAGTTGCCAGTCCTGACAAAATGAGAAACAGCCAGCTTTTTTTGCTAATTGCCCATATACCGCTTTGCCCTCCTGTGAGAAATACAATTCCCCATGCCATAACAAGAACTACCACTGTGCGGATTGCAGTCGCCAGGTTTGAATTTACTCCATCAATTCCTACTTTTGCAAGAATGGAAGTCAGGGCTGCAAACACAGCCGAGCCCACCGCAAATAAAAGCCACATTGTCTTTCCTTCTTTCTATATACATATACGAAAACCGCCAGCCGAAACCGGCTGACGGAATATGGTCGTTTCTTTTTCGTTTTATACAAAATCAGAATGTGAACTTGTCTGTAAAGTATGCATCCAGTTCTTCAATTTTCACTCTTACCTGCTCCATAGTATCACGGTCACGTACCGTAACTGCTCCGTCTGTCTCGGAGTCAAAGTCGTATGTGACGCAGAAAGGAGTACCGATTTCATCCTGTCTTCTGTAGCGTTTTCCAATATTTCCGCGGTCATCATACTCACAGTTATATTTTTTGGAAAGCTGCTGATAAACCTTCTCAGCGCCCTCGTTCAGTTTCTTTGAAAGAGGAAGCACACCGATTTTAACAGGTGCAAGTACAGGATGGAAACGAAGTACAGTACGCACATCGTTTTTCTCTGCATCCAGAACTTCTTCATCATATGCACTGCAAAGGAAAGCAAGTACCATACGGTCTGCACCAAGGGACGGCTCAATTACATATGGAACGTATTTTTCTTTCTTCTCATCATCAAAATATGTGAGATCCTGTCCGGAAACATTCTGATGCTGAGTCAGGTCATAATCTGTTCTGTCTGCGATTCCCCAGAGCTCACCCCAGCCAAATGGGAATAAGAATTCCACATCTGTAGTTGCCTTGCTGTAGAAGCACAGTTCTTCCGGAGAATGGTCGCGATAGCGGATTTCTCCTTCCTTCAGTCCAAGAGAGCTTAACCAGTCAAGGCAGAACTGTTTCCAGTATGCAAACCAGTCAAGGTCTGTTCCAGGCTCACAGAAGAACTCAAGCTCCATCTGCTCGAACTCACGTGTACGGAAAGTAAAGTTTCCAGGTGTGATCTCGTTACGGAAAGATTTTCCAATCTGTCCGATTCCAAACGGAATTTTCTTACGAGAAGTTCTCTGCACATTTTTAAAGTTTACAAAAATACCCTGTGCTGTCTCAGGTCTTAAATATACTGTATTTTTTGCATCTTCAGTTACACCCTGGAATGTTTTAAACATCAGGTTGAACTGGCGAATATCTGTAAAATTATGTTTGCCGCAGGTCGGGCATGGAATTTCATGCTCTCTGATGAAATCTGCCATCTGTTCCTGAGACCAGGAATCTACGCTGCCTTCAATGGCAATGTCGTGTTCTGCACAGAAGTCCTCAATCAGCTTATCTGCACGGAAACGCTCATGACATTCACGGCAGTCCATAAGCGGATCGGAAAATCCGCCAAGGTGTCCAGATGCCACCCATGTCTGAGGATTCATTAAAATAGCACAATCCACACCTACATTGTAAGGGGATTCCTGAATAAATTTCTGCCACCATGCGCGTTTTACGTTATTCTTCAGTTCTACACCAAGATTTCCGTAGTCCCATGTATTTGCCAGACCTCCGTAAATTTCAGAGCCCGGATACACAAAGCCTCTCGCTTTTGCCAGAGCTACGATTTTCTCCATTGTTTTTTCCATGTCATCTCTCCTAAATTTTTTTCAATGCCTATATTATACTAGCATCTTTCTTCTTTTTCAATACCGCTTTTCAACACATCATCTCCAAAATGTCCAGACTTTTAAATTTTTTGTCTGTATTCTGATAAACATACCGGTGAATATGGTACTCCAGTTCTCCCAACACTTCCTCTGTAACAGTGAAGGTATACAGTTTCCCCATAGGAGCACTTACTATATAAATCATAGCGTAACGGGCAGCAGAGGAAAGACGCCTGGTATCAGAAACCTTTCCAAGACACTCTTTACCAATCACACCGTGCGCTTCCTGAGAAAAAAACAGTTCTTCCTTTTCTGCGAGTTCTCTTCCGCAGGCTGCACAGTTTAAAAGCTCCGGCATGAATCCCTGCACCGTCATAATACGAAGCTCATATATGCAGCGCACAAGGCGGTTGCTGATGTTCTTATTTAAAAGCGCTTTTACCGTCACATAAAGAAGATTCATCATCTCTCTCTCGTCTGTGCCTTCATGTCCAAAATAATCTGCCAGCTCCAGAAAATAATAACCGTAATAAATTCCCGGCTGCTCCCCTGCCAGTTCCACAAAATGGTGCGTTACGCTTACCTGGTTTAAATTGTAGCTGCTCCTTCCTTCAAAAAGGGTAAAATTTCCGAATACGAAGGGATTTGCAGCCGCCATAAAAGAGCTATTCTGTCTTCTTGCCCCTTTTGCAAAAACGGCAATTTTTCCTCTTTCCCTTGTAAGAAGAACGATTCGCTTATCGTAATCCCCCACAGGCATAGCAGAAAGTACCACTCCCTGCACGGTAATCAGATCACTCATACTCAGATTTCCTTTTTGTCATACCCAAAATTTTTAATCAGAAAATCACTGTCGCGCCAGTCTTTTTTTACTTTGACCCAGAGTTTCAAGTTGACTTTGGCTTCCAGCATACGCTCCAGCTCAAATCTTGCGTTGCTGCCAATTTTTTTAAGCATAGCCCCCTGTTTTCCAATAATAATTCCCTTATGGGAATCTTTTTCACAAATAATAGTCGCATCAATATCAATCAGACTTCCTTTGCCAGGGCGTTCCTTCATACGGTCTACTGCTACTGCAATACCATGAGGAATTTCCGCATCCAGCGCATGAAGCGCTTTTTCTCTTATGATTTCTGCCACAATCTGTCTCTGAGGCTGATCCGTAATGGTATCCTCATCATAGAACATAGGACCATACGGAAGATATTTGAAAATACAGTTTATAATATCTTCTGTATTCTGACCGCGAAGCGCAGAACAGGGGATAATCTCCGCAAAATCACAGATTTTCCGGTATGTGTCAATAGCCGGGAGAATTTCTTCTCTTGATACCGTATCGATTTTATTGATAATTAAGATTACCGGAACACCGATTCCCTGAAGCTGCTCCGCTATATGACGTTCCCCTGCTCCTATAAAGGTAGTTGGTTCTACAAGCCACATTATAGCATCCACTTCTTTTAAAGTACGCTCTGCGACCTGTACCATATATTCCCCGAGTTTGTTTTTTGCCTTGTGAATTCCCGGTGTGTCAAGAAACACGATCTGACCTGTCTCATCTGTATACACCGTCTGGATTCTATTTCTTGTTGTCTGAGGCTTTTTGGAGGTAATGGCAATCTTCTGTCCGATCAGATGGTTCATCAGCGTAGATTTTCCTACATTGGGACGTCCGATAATTGCCACAAATCCGGATTTAAAATTTTCGTTCATTGATTTTCCTTTCCTTTGCAGCTGCTCCCGGCAGCCGTTTGTCAGCAGGTAATTAAGTTTTTCACTTCTTTAAATGTTTCTTTTGCTTCTTCTATCTTGCTCTCACTTCCCACAACACAAATCTGCCCGCCTGAAAGAACAGCCTCCACAAGAGGAGCCAGTCTGTGAATATCCTCCACTGTGGCATTTAAGATTTCATCTCTTTCTTTCTGAAGCATTTCTTCTGTAACATCACAGAAATATGCTGTTTTAGAAAGACTTCCCTGCATCTGCGGCGTTCTTGGTACATCCTTTCCGCTGATAGTTCCGATGATGTATTTTGTCATCTCTCTCTCATCTGCCTGAAATGTACGAATATACTCCGGAATGCCTTTAAACACATCCAGGGTGCGTCCAAGATGCGGATCACGATAAGAAACAAAATAGCTCTCTCCATTTCTCTTAAATCCGCTCATACAACCGTATGCCCCTCCTTTTACACGAAGGTTCATCCAGAGGTAATCATAGCTTAACGCTACCTTTAAAATATCAAGAGCTCCTGTATAAGAAAGCCCTTTTTTGCAGAAGTTTCCTGTCTGGGCCACATACTGTACCTGACCTGAGGTCTTTAATCCTTCATTCTTCTTTTCACAGATAATTGCTTCCCCAAAAGTTTCTGCCGGCTCTGTACAAAGATGTTTTTTTAAATCTTTACAAAGAACTTTTACATTTTCCAGAGATTCCCTTTCTCCTGTATAGCTTACATGAAAATATTCCGGACGGAGAATCCGTTTCATAAGCTTTTTAAGAGAAGAAACCATCTCTTCTTTTCTCTCCTCAAATTCTTTTTCCAGCTTTTCAATAAAATGATAATACCCAACGCCTGCCATCTCGTCCTGGAAAGCCGCCATAGGAGAAGCATAGGAAGCGCCGCGAAGTACAGCTGTGGAGTGTCCTGCGCTTGCGAGATTTGCCTGCGCCCTTGATTTTACCTGTGCCACAATTTCATAGAGGCGTCCGGTATCTTCAAGCTTTGAGGTTTCCAGAATCTCACGGACCATATCAAAAAGGAAATTCATCTTCGGATACAGTGCTTTGCCGCGGACGGAAAACATGGCACGGAATCCGTCCTGTGCATTTTCGTTATCAAAAACTTCCACGCCGCTGTAAATACCTCCTGTATTTGCATTGATTTCGTTAAACAGCTCTCCGTAGGTATAATGTTCTGTATCTACATATCCGAGAACCGATTTCAAAAGTCCCAGATAGTGAGTTTCTTCTCTTGTAAGCGTTCCAAACTCAAAAAGGAGATCAAGATAGCCAATCCCATTTGTGCATACATCGTGATATAAGAAGAGACTTCCCTCCAGATCAAGTTCCTCATTTGTAAGATGCGCTGCTTCTTTTTTGATGTCCTCTCTTTTTAACATAGGAATACAGGAAAGTGCCTCCGTCTCTTCCTCTTCTTCCTGATAAGCTTCCAGAGCTTTTGTTTTCTGCACCAGGCTCTGCAATTCTTCAGGAGAAAGACTCTTTCTATATGCTTCCAGCTTTTCTTCCAGAGCTTTTTCTCTTTCTGCCTGAAGCCCTTTTTCCGGCACAAGAGTAAGAACAGAGCCATGTGGATTATCAAGAAGATACTTCTGAATCAGTTCTTCAAAATATCCCTCATAAACAGCTTTTTTCAGAGTTTCGAACACAGAAAGCTGCTGCACCTGAGCAAATGGTTTTTCGTCATCATAGAGCCAGTCTCCGAGAATATCAAGGCTGTACATTAATCCCTTTGGATAAGAAGAAAAATCCGCTTCTCTATAACGGAATTCCATATAGTTGATTCCTGCTTCTACTGCCTTTTTGTCAATTCCGTTTTTCACAATATCTGTAAGAACCTTTCGAATGACAGAAATAAATTCTTCTTTTTTATCTGCATTTGCCCCCTTCGCAACTACTGTAAAATATGGCTGTAAAATTCCGTCGTCAAAAGAACCGTAAATGTCTTTTCCGATTTTCGCATCGAGAAGCGCTTTTTTAAGAGGAGCTCCCGGCGCACTTAAAAGTGCATAATCCAACACTTCAAACGCCATACATTTCAGATTATCTGTAGCTGTTCCTGCCACCATATTGTAAGAAAGATATGTGTTATCTTCCTCACCTTCCTGCTCAGATACAGGATAAGGAATCGTAATATCTTTACATGCAGAAAAAGCCTCCTGTTCCGGAATCACGGAATCTACAGAGAGCGCATCAAAGGAGGAGAGGTATTTTTTGTCAATGAAATCCAGTTTTTCCTCCATATCCATATTTCCATAAAGATAAATAAAGCTGTTTGACGGATGATAATATTTTCTGTGAAAATCAAGAAATCCCTCATATGTTAATTCCGGAACGTTCTCCGGATTTCCGCCGGATTCACATCCATATGGCGTATCCGGAAAGAGAGAATTCATGATTTCCCGCTCCAGCACTTCATCCGGTGACGAAAAGGCCCCTTTCATTTCGTTATATACCACGCCGTTATATTTCAGCGGTCCTTCCGAATTTTCCAACTGATAGTTCCAGCCTTCCTGACGGAAAATCTCCTCTTTTTTATAAATATTCGGATAAAAAACAGCATCCAGATATACGTGCATCAGATTCTGAAAATCCTGATCATTGCAGCTTGCCACAGGATAACATGTTTTATCCGGATATGTCATTGCATTCAAAAAGGTATTGAGAGAACCCTTTACAAGTTCTACAAAAGGATCTTTTAAAGGAAATTCCCTGGATCCGCAAAGAACGCTGTGCTCCAGAATATGCGCCACACCCGTACTGTCCTTAGGCGGTGTTCGGAATGCAATATTAAACACTTTATTTTCATCTTCGTTTTCAATCAGAAGAACCCTCGCTCCTGTTTTTCTGTGGCGAAGAAATGTTCCTTTGGAATGAATATCGGTAAGGTTCTCTTCTTTTACCACTTCATACGCTGTAAGATTTTCTGTTTTCATGGTTGCCTCCTGGTAGTTTCTATTTTTGTCTTTCATTCTTGAACGCCCTGCCGGAATCCCGGCAGGGCGGTTTGATACCATATCACATTATTATTTCAGTCCGCCTTCTCCCGGAAAATGAAGCTCATACATTTCCTTTGCAGCTTTGACAATCAGTTCCAGCTCCTTTTCCATACCAAGGGTAGCCGGAAGGATAATGGCAGTCTCATGCATATCTTTCTGAAGCTTCGCTTTCGCCTTATCTTCGCTCATACTCATAATACCGCAAAGCATACTCGTATAGGATTTATCTGACTCACAAAGCTCCATATAAACTTTTACAAGATGGCAACATTCTCTATACAGCAGCTCTCTCGCCCTCTCTCCTCCGTTTGCAAACTCCTGAAAGTGAAGCTTTTTGAGCTGTTTCTCTATATCTTTTTTCGCGCCTCTTGCACCGAAAAATTTATTTCCTGCGTTTCTGTTAAATTCCAGAATCATCCAAAGTGCCAGAAAGCCGTCTGCCCTGGCATCCCCGCCTGTCTCTGCCTTATCTTTATAGCGGACCTCCCAGATTTTTTTACGGATTTCATTATTCTCCGGCTCTTCTCCCTGGGCTATGGAGTCTTCCAGAAGCTGTTTTCTTTTCAGAGGGTCATGCTCTCTATAGTATTGTGCTATTTTGGGTGTATCCATACTGCCTCCTGTCACGGTTTCTCGTAAGTAAGTTCAGTCTCTGCAAGAGAAAGCGCTTCTTCAATAACCTGATCCATATCCATATATCTGTACATACCGAGACGTCCGCCAAAAATTACGTTCTTTTCCTTCATAGCAAGACGCTCATACTGTGCAAAAAGATCTGTGTTTTTCGGGTCATTTACAGGATAGTAAGGCTCTTCTCCCTTTTCCCATTTTGCAGGATATTCTCTTGTAATAACTGTCTTTGGCTGTGTTCCAAAATCAAAATGCTTATGCTCAATGATTCTTGTGTACGGAACTTCGTAATCTGTATAATTGACAACTGCATTTCCCTGATAATTTTCCATATCAAGAGTTTCTGTCTCAAAACGAAGAGAACGATATTCCAACTCACCGTAGCAGTAATCGTAATACTGATCAATCATACCGGTAAAAAGAACCTTGTCTGCCTGAGCGGAAAGCTCTTCCTTGTTATCAAAGAAATCGGTATTTAAGCAAACCTGCACTCCTTCCAGAAGCTTTTTGATAATTCTGGTATATCCGCCTTTTGGAATACCCTGATACGGGTCTTTAAAGTAATTGTTGTCATATGTGTAGCGAAGAGGAAGACGTTTGATAATAAACGCCGGAAGGTCTTTACATTCTCTTCCCCACTGTTTTCTTGTGTAGCCCTCCACAAGTTTTTCATATACATCCTGTCCTACAAGGGCAAGCGCCTGCTCTTCCAGATTGCGCGGGTGTGTAATATGCATTCTTGCAATCTGCTCCTGTACCTTTGCCTGTGCTTCCGCCGGAGTTTTTACTCCCCACAGCTGATGAAAGGTATTCATATTAAACGGCATATTGTAGAGCTCGTCCTTATAAATAGCGATAGGAGAATTAATAAAATGATTAAATTCCGTAAACTGATTAATATACTCCCATACGTGCTTTCTTGAAGTGTGGAAAATATGCGCACCATAACGATGTACCTGAATTCCCTCCACCTCTTCTGTATAAATATTTCCTCCGATATGGTCTCTTCTGTCTATCACGAGACAAGTTTTGCCACAGCGAGTTGCCTCATGGGCGAATACTGCACCGAAAAGACCTGCGCCGACAATTAAATAATCGTATTTTTTCATGAAACAGCACTTCTCCTTTATTTCAAATTGGTATTATCATAACATATTTTACCTGAAAATGGTACCCCGAAGTTTTCTCCTTCGTTTTCTGCCCTTTCGAAGATATACATTTTTTATATACCAGATAACGGTATCTTCCCCGTAATCGTTTAAAATGCGAAGAAGCCCTTCCAGTTCTTTCTTTGTCTGAGGATGGATAAACCAAAGAGAATCCTTTCCTTTTCTATAATATTCAAGAGGCTTCTCCTGTGTATAGGCATCTCCCATATATGTTCTGCAGGCGCTGATCCTGTCCATGATCATCTCTGCTACATATTTTCTTGGCATCTGTGCGCCCATGATCACATGCTCTCCATCAAGAGAATAATCCACCCAGTGTTCAAAATGATGTCGGTTTCTTCCCTTATGATGAAGCCAGGATGTAGAAACGCCCGTCGCCTCTCTCTCCGCATTATTGGGACTTCTGTCTCCCTGATAATATTTACAGCCCACAAGAAACTCTGTGGGAGAATACTTTGACAGGTCGTGAAGCAGTCCCTGTTTGTAAAGTCCTGCACGGAAACAATATTTCATAACCATCAATTTATGCTTTGTAATCGTTTTAAAATGACCCCAGGCCTTCATTCTGCCTCCTCCTGTCTGCCCGTCAAAACTACAATCGTGCGCGGCGCTGCCGCTATCATCTTTTTATATTCTTTCTCTGACGGAAGAAATTTCCCGCCTTCTTTTAAATCTCCCGTATCCGCCACCTTTTTCCAGGAATAACCTTCCGGAAGATTAGGAAGAGCCAGGCTTCTTTCCTCCCAATGGAAGTTATACCCTACATAAATAAACTCATCTTTTCCTTCTTCTTCATAAGCACTGTAATACATCACACCGAAAAGACGGCTTGTATTTTCATAGCTTACGTACCATGCACGCTCCCCGTGAAAAGATATATCCGGAAAACCTTTCGCAAGATAATCGATTCCCTTTAATTCCTTCGGCATATGGAGAATGGGATGCGCAGCTCGAAACGCAAGAGCGTTTTTTACAAACTGAAAAAGAGAATCATTTCTTTTTAATCCTTTCCAGTCTGTCCAACCTACAGGATTGTCCTGGCACCAGGCATTATTATTTCCCTCCTGGGAATTTCCTGTCTCATCTCCTGCATAAATCATCGGGACTCCCTGACTTAAAGTCATCATAAGAAAGGCGTTTCGCATCTGGCGCTCCCGCATCTGGCGTACAGCAAGCTTTCTTGTATTTCCCTCTATTCCGCAGTTCCAGGAGTAATTGTAGCTGCTTCCGTCCTCGTTATTCTCTCCATTTTCTTCATTATGTTTATAGTTATAACTCACAAGATCATAAAGAGTAAAACCATCCTGGCAGGTCATAAAATTTACTACTCCGTTATAATTGCTGTTTCTTCTCACATGCCAGGACGCACCTTCTGCCATTCCCTCATCACTTTTTAAAAATCTGCGCATATCTTCGAGAAAAGAACGGTTATACTCTGCAAGCACACGCTTCTTGGGCTCTTTTCCGCCATAAAATCCCGGAAAATCATATCCTGTCATCATAATCTTCGTATCTGAAAGAATCCCGTCCCTTAAAATCAGCTCTGCCGGAACGCCCTCTCCCTGTATATGAAAACCATCTATATGATAATAAGTTTTCCAGAACTGCAGAGCACGAAGTGCTGCAAAAGGATTTGTTTCCCCCGGAAAATAAAACTCCATGATACATTCCATACCCGCTTTATGAAGGGCTTTTACAAAATCTCTCACCTCATTCTGCACATTGTCCTCTGTACAGTATGCCCGTTTCGGAGAAAGGTAATAGCCTGACGCATATCCCCAGTAATTTACCCGATCGTTTTCTTTTCTGTCAGTGATATATTCTTTTTCTCCCTCCTGCTTTACAGAAGGAACTTCAGGAAATTCATACGCAGGCATCAGCTCCAGAGTATTGACGCCAAGTTCCTTCCAATAAGGGATCATTTCTG
>Peterbilt_p2__coassemble_1038_pt1 | contig 15848 bp, 10 predicted proteins | sample Peterbilt_p2__metabat2_low_PE_028 | metagenome-assembled genome bin Peterbilt_p2 | reverse complement strand
TTACATCTCCCAGACAAGATCTTACTTTTGCACAATTGAAGATATATTATCAGGAAAGAGGACTGGAACTAAATGAAAAGTTTGCAAACTCACTGGAACTTTTAACACCTGATGGTAAGTTTAATTATGTTGCATATTTGCTGGCTGATGAAAATGGAATATCTATTAAGGTGGCAAAATATGCTGGGACAGACAAAGTAGATTTGATTGAGAATGAAGAATATGGTTATTGCTCTTTAATTAAGGCGACACACCAAGTATTGGAAAAATTAAAAATCGAAAATATAACCAGAGCAAAAGTAACGAACACAAAGCGGGTAGAGAAAAATTTGGTTGAACCCATTCCAATGCGTGAAGCAGTGATAAATGCAATTGTACACTCAGATTTTTCAAGAGAGATACCGCCCGTTTTTGAAATTTTCAGTGATAAAATGGTTTTTACATCTTATGGCGGACTGATTCCGGGACAAAGTAAAGAAGATTTTTTTAGCTGTAGCAGTATGCCGAGAAATCGTGAATTGATGCGCGTATTTAAGGATGTTGGTCTTGTGGAACAATTAGGTTCTGGAATGAGCAGAATTTTGAAAGAGTATGATAAAAATATTTTTGATATATCAGAAAATTTTATAAAAGTCGAACTTCCATTCTCATTGTCAAAAGACAACATTATCATTGTCAATGGCGATGATAATGGCAATGAAATTGGCGATGATAATTTGGAAATGATGAAGGCACTGAAAATATTAGAAGGAAATGCTTCTATTACAGCAAAGCAAATGGCAGAACAAATGAATATAAGTACTAGAAAGGTTAGCCGTCTTATAAAAGAATTAAAAGAAAGAAAAAAGATTGTCCGAATAGGCTCTGATCGAAAGGGGTATTGGAAAATACAATAAAGTAACAAATGAGCTATTGTAATAACAGTGTAACATATCGTGTTACAGAATTTGTGACAATGACGTAACATCCGCGGGGCGTTGTGTGTGAGGGAGAGCATACCTTGACAGGACTTTTCTGACAGAATCTACGGAGTAATAGGAAAAATTGATTTAATATGCTAAAAAATTTCTTTGAAATAAAAAATTCTCCCTTGACAAATAGAATCATATAAGATACATTCATAGTATCATATATGATTCTTTTTGGAAGGAGGAATTTTAATGAATGAGACATTGGAAGTATATTTGAATTTGGACATGGAAAACGAACAGGAAAATGAAGAATTGCTCAGACGGATTGATGAACTGCTTTTATCAGCAGGCATGAAGCATTCCGGTATCGCAAATATGTATCTTCCGGTGGAACGGAAAAATCGTGATACAGCAGTTTTCTGTGGGCAAAAATTATTAAAAAATGCAGATTGGCTGAAAGGTATTTTATCGTATATTTCAGTTGGAACACTCACGAATGTCTGCTCAATTGAGGAGATTCTAACAGATATGATGTCGAATCCCTCGCAGGAAAAGATATGGTACTATGAACAATATTATCAGAAAACAAAGAGGCTGCCTCATGCGATTGTAGTAGATGAAGACAGGCAGCTCAGAGATGGCTATATATCATACCTTTTGGCGAAAAAGTATAATGTACATGCGGATGTTTGTGAAATGGTATCCGGACAACCGTTGAGAAAGATTGTCAGAGGAGTGCACGTAAAGTTTTCTGACGGAAAATGGAGAAAAAAGAGCGGGAAACGATATATTTGGACATATACGTTGAAGTCACCGGTTGTTCCGGGAGATATTCTAATGGTAAATACAAAAACAGGAAAAGATTTTATATGCGTAGATAAAATAGAATATGCTGCCGGGAAATTTTGTTCAAAATATAAGAAAGTCAGGAAGCATTTGCATATACGTATGGAGAGAGGAAGTAAATTATGAGAAATAGTATGGATTATATTTATACATCTGGTGAACAGAAAATTGTAATAGAAGTGGAGCAGAAAAGCGTGAGACAGTCTGTTATTGAACAATACGTGCGCAGCCGGAAAATGCAGGAGATCACACAGGCAGAACTTGCAAAGAGGGCGGGAGTTCCCAGAAGTAATATTACAAGATTTGAAAGCGGTAATTACAATCCGTCTTTGGAAATGATGGTGCGGATAGCGGAAGCATTGGGCATGACATTACAGGTTCAGTTGATGGCAAAGGAATAAGCTGTTGTATATGGAGAACAGATATTGCTAAAGCAAAAGCAGGAGAATCACGTAGTGCAGATATTGTAAAAAACTGGTTGAGAAATCGAAATACTTTAGAATTTTCACGAACATGGAAATGAATTTATAACCCAGATTTTAAAGTGGTCGAATTCGACCACTTTAAATCCGAAGCTGGCTTGCATACTTTTGTATTAGGTGTCGCAGAGTGGCTCCATAAAACAAATGCAATAGGATTATATGTAAAACGTGGAAAATATGGTGGAACATACGCTCATAAAGAACTTGCTTTTGAGTTTGTATCTGCAGTTAGTCCGGTGTTTAAATTATATTTGATAAAAGAATTCCAACGTTTGAAGGAAGAAAAAAACAACTCAAGACAGATAGAATGGAATGCCAAACGATTTCTCAGCAAAAGCATGAAGAGAGACAAATCCAGAATTAGCTAAGAAGAATAATGTCAGGGATTTTGCTACTATCAATGAATTGACAGCATTTTCTAATTTAGAATCTCATAACGCGCAGATGATTAAAGAAGGAAAAAGAAAAGAAAAACGTTATAAGATTTTACAGGAAACTGCTGAATATCAGCTGAATGTTCTGAACACATCAGAGCAGATAAAACTGACAGAAGGTAACAATGGATTGCCTACCCAATTAAAATCACAACCTTAAACCACTGGCTATCATAGGAAATATCAAGTGTTCCATCGTATTTATCTACAATTTCCTTTACAGAGGAAATGCCGATTCCGTGGGCGTTTTTGTCTTCTTTATCGGAGAGAAAGCGCCCCTTTTTCTCAGAGATTTCGTTTATTTTGCTGTTGGTAAGCTCAAAGCTAAAATACCCGTTTTCTGTGTAGCGGCATTTCAGTTCCAGTTTTCGTTTAGAAATATCATCTATTTTCCGGCAGGCTTCAATAGCATTATCCAGGGTGTTAGCAAAAATAGTACAGAGGCTTACATCATCAATAAACATCATTTTGTCAATATCAATATTGAGAAAAGAATCGATGGAGGAGCTTGTCATCATCTGATATTTTGCATTTATTACGGCATTTACTACGCTGTTCTGGCAGAAACGCCTGTTGGAGGTCTGCATATAGCCGGAAATGCTGCTAAAGTATTCTTTTGCTTCCGTAAGGTTTCCTTTATCGAGAAGATTTCCCACAACAGAAAGGTGATTATTCATATCGTGTCGGAATTTACGGATTTGATTCTGGTTGTTTTCCAGTTCTTCATAATAATTTTTCTGAAGCTGAAGGTTTTTTCGCTCCAAATCTGCATGAAGTCCATCTGCAAGGTAGGCGGCAAGACGTACACTTCCGATATTTGTAATCAGACAGGCAAGAATACAGGGCCAGATAAAATAGGTTTTATGTTCCGGTGCAAGGTAAATACAGCTGAACAGCGCCGAAAAAGACGCAAGACTGATAATGTCTACAATAGTCCATGCTTTGTCTGTAAATATGTTCTGAATTTTTTTTAGTGAAGAATTGAAAAAACGATAAAAAATAATCCAGAAAACAGGAATAACGATAAAACCAACAAAGGACATGACAGAGTTTGCTAACAAGTCCTCCTCGGTAAAAAACTGCATGAAAATATGTCCGCTGATGTCTATATGCAGAAGATTGACGGAAGCAGCAATCGGTAGAAAAATAAGAATCATGGAAAGTTTTACAAGCCATTTTCCATTATAAAGCGTAAAGTTTGCCAGAGCGAATAAGAGCAGGGCAAAGGAAATATTTGTCATGTCTTTTGGGAACACGACAAGAGTAGAAACAATGGTGTAAAGAAGAAGTCCCAGGAGAAAGGGAAGCTTTCCTTTTCGTCTTTTCATAGTACAGTCCATACATTTCATAAAGAAATATCCGGTAATAAATTCCAGAATATTTGCCAGTCTGTAAATTATAAAAATGAGAACAGATGAATCCATAATAATGCTCCTCAGTTTAACATTGTTTTTGCAAAGGCTACTGCAAGGGGCTGTTTGTAGGCACGGCTTACAGGAAGTTCTTCACCGCTGCAGACGCAGGAAGAACTTTCTACTTTGGAAATGCAGTTCATATTTACAAGATAACGGTTGTGAATCCGCTGGAAAAAGTCGGGGAGCTTTGATTCTACTTCGTCCAGTTTTTCATAAAATGAAACCTGTTCTCCGTTTTTCTGTACGGCGCATACATTTCGTCTATCACTTTTAAAATAAGAAATTTCCCGAACACTGAGCCGAATGGTTCCAGATTTTTGCTGTACAATATAGAACTGCTCCTCCTGAGAAGCAAGTTCTTTTACAGCGCTTTCCAGCACTTCTTTTAATTTGTTCTTTTCATAGGGTTTTAAAATATAGTGGAAGGCGTGTACCTCATATCCCTGGAAAACATAGTCAGGGTATGCGGTAATAAAGATAATAAGCATCTTTTTTTCGAGATTCCGGAGGGCTTTTGCTGTATCCATTCCTCCCATTCCCGGCATTTCAATATCAAGAAAGAGAATATCCGGTTCTTTTTTGTCGATGTGTTCAAGAAGAGAATTTCCTGATTCATATTCTTCTATTTCATATGCAAGTGCCATAAGGTCAAGTTGGACTTCGATTAAATGACGCAGGTCCTTACGAAGCTTTTTGTCGTCATCACAGATTGCTATTTTCATGGTAAAACTCCCTGGTAAGTTTCGATATTAAGATGTGGTGCAAAAGATGCCTGACGAATTGTTCCGCACTTCGTGCTCCCACAATTCTGCCCCTGCATTATAACAATATACCATACAAACTTTACAAAATCCATGTCAAAAATAACATTTTCAGAAGAGAAAAAGCTTCCCGGTTTTTCTATAATAAACTTAACAGATAACAAGGGAGGATGCAGCATGTTAAAGGTAGAAAAGCTGAACAAAAGTTATACAAACGGTGTAAATACATATCCGGTATTAAAAGACGTATCTCTTCATGTGAAAAAAGGAGAATTTGTAGGTGTTATGGGTCCATCAGGCTCTGGAAAAACAACGCTTTTGAATTGTATTTCCTGTTTTATCCCTCATGACAGCGGGAAAATTCAACTGGGAGATATGGATATTTCCAGTTTAGATGAGCGCCGACTTGCACATATAAGAAATGAGAAGCTGGGTTTTGTATTTCAGGACTTTATGCTTCTTGATGGTCTTACTGTCAGAGAAAATATATGTCTTCCGCAGATTATTGCAAACAAACCCATTGCACAGATGGAGGCGAAATCAGAAAAATTGTGCAGCCTTTTTGGAATTAAAAAGATTATGGACAAATATCCGGCAGAGATTTCGGGAGGCGAAAAACAGAGGACAGCCGTTGCAAGAGCGATTATGAATAATCCATATATAATTCTGGCAGATGAGCCTACAGGAAACCTTGACAGTAAATCCTGCAAGGCAGTAATTGACGCTTTTCTCCAGGCAAAGGAACAGATAGGAGCAACTATTTTTATGGTGACACATGACAGCTTTGCTGCCTCTTTCTGTGACAGAGTTATTGTTTTAAAAGACGGAACGATTCATCAGGAAATAAAAAGAACGGGAACGCGGCGTGAATTTATGGATGAGCTTCTTGATATTCTAAGAGAGCTTGGAGGAGATGAGGACAATGAATAAGATTTATAAAAAACTTCGAAAAAACACAAAAGGACAGTATTATTTATTAAGCTTCTGCGTGTTTTTGTCTGTTCTTCTCGTAACTTCTTTTTCCCTTATGTATTTCGGACCTACTGTGCAGGAATTTCTTCCTGAGGGAGGAGATACAAGGAAAATGGCAAATCTTCTTCTTGGGGTAACGGCAGTGGGATGTTTTGTGTTTACTGTGTATGCTTCCGGACTTTTCTTTCGGTTTAAGGCGAGAGAGTACGGGATTTTAATGGCTCTTGGAACAGAGAAAAGACAGTTGAAAAAGCTTCTTTTTAAAGAACTTTCTGTTGTCACAGCGCTGGCTTCTTTTTTGGGACTTTTACTTTCCATTCCCGTTTCTTTTTTAATCTGGAAGCTGTTTGAGCTGTTTATTATTTCAAATGAGCAGATGACTTACCGGTTCGGAGTAGTAGGATTTTTGCCGGGGATTCTTTTTGCTTGTATTCTTGCCTGTGTTCTCGGTATTGCAGGAAGAAGATTTATTAACCGTTCCGATATTATGGAGATTCTCCGTACACAGCAGAAAACGGAGATGGTAAAAGAGATTAAAGGATGGACGTTTCCTGTGGGTGTAGCTCTAACTGTTATTGGGATTTTGTTGGGAGCAGGTCTTCCGCAGATTGCAGCAAGAGTATGGGGAATTAGTCTTTCTGGAATTGGAAATCTTTTTTATCTTCTGGCTCTTGTGGGAATTTATTTTATTCTTTTGTCTGCAGTGGCGCAGAGCAGGGCAAAGAAAAACAGGAAAAAATATTATGGAAATCTTATTTCCATCAGTCTTATGCGTTTTACTGCAAAAGCAACGACAAAGAATATGTGCGTAATGACGCTTCTTATTTTTGTGTCCGGTTTTTCTGCTTTTTACGGAATGCAGTATGTGATTTCAGGCGGCGCGGCAGCTACAGAGAGCGGCAAAGATTTTTCTCTTCACTATCCTGTTTCTGAAAATCAGATTGGAAAAGAGGAGATTTATGATACTGCTTCTTCTTATGGAATTGAAGTGACAGATTTTACAGAAAATGTGGCAACAAACCTTGTAGTTTCTTATAATGCAAAAGATTTTGACGAGAGCGGAAACAGATATATTGAGGTTTACAGAGATAAAGAAATGGCATCTCTTTTTGTTGCAGAAAGTGATTTTGAAAAGCTTTCCGGTCAGGAAATAAATGTAGAACCTGGTACATACCAGACAGTTACTATAACCGATTATACAGGATTTTTCGAGTATGAGAACGGGCTGAAAGAGGTAATGAATCCAGATACGGGAAAAACATATCCGCTTACTTACGGAGGAAGTGTGGAAAGTGATGTTCTGGCACCCTTCAGCGAACCATTTGCGTATGTTGTGTGTGATGAAGAGTATCAGATTATGGCAGAAGGCATACAGGATATGTATAAAGAGAATATCATTTCTTTTAATGCGATCAATGTAAAAGAGTCCTATGATTTTGCAAAAGACCTGCTTGCCCAGTATGTAGAACGAGCTACAGACATTTCCAATCACATGGGTTACTGGAATATATGGGCGCAGAAAATGGCAGATGAGGCAGGAGAAGAGTATGGTTACGGGGATAAAATCAACATGACTATGGATAACAATATGCTTCTCGATGACTGGAAATATGCGCCTCAGTTTAACATCATTGCTGCGCAGGACAGAATGCAGCTTATCAGTGTATATGTAATGTTAAGCCTTTATATATTTATCATATCTCTGGCTGCAGTCAGCGTCATGGCATATGTGAGAAGTATCTCGATTGCAACAGATAATAAGGGGCTTTTTGAAAGCCTTACAAAGCTTGGGGCTGACGAAGCTTATAAGAGAAAAGTTCTGAAAAAACAAATTGCCCGTATTGTACAGTATCCGGGAATTATTGGATGCGCTCTTGGATTTGTCTTTGCGTTTGTCATGAATTTTATGAATGACGGAAGGATTAGCAGGTTAGAAATAAAAAGCCTTTCTATTTTGGCAGTTATGCTGTTGGGAATAGGAATTGTCTTATATGCAGTTTACAAATATGCAATGAATAAGGCAGAGAAGATTGTAATGTAAAAATGCCTGTGGTACAATAAAATACAGAAAGACCGGGAGCCGCTGTCCTTGGACAGGGGCTCCTGTAATATTACAGGAAGGAGTTTTCGAAAGAATGAAAAACAGAAAAATACAGCTTACTTTTCGTTTTTTCAAAGGAGCGAAAAAGTATTTTGCAGTGGCGGTAATTGCTTCTTTTATTACGACTGTTTTTAATTCTCTTACGCCGCAGATATTTCGTTTTACTATTGATTCTGTTCTGGATGGAGATAAGTATCCGTATCTGTCAGAGCATCTTTGGGTGATTGCAGGAGTTCTTGTAGGCGTTGCAATGCTGTCGGGAGTATCTATGTTTTTCAGCCGCTTTTTTACGGCGAGAGCAGGAGAAAATTTTGCAGAAAATATGAGAAATGCTCTGTATGCCCACGTGCAGAGACTGCCTTCTGCATGGCATGATAAAAACCAGACAGGAGATATTATTCAGAGGTGTACTTCTGATGTGGAGGTCATTAGAAACTTTGTCGTTACCCAGCTTTTGGAAGTGTTTCGTACCGTGTTTTTAATTGGTGTTTCCTTTGCTATGATGTGGTCTATGAACAGAAAATTATCCGGTATTGTACTTCTATTTGTTCCGGTTATTGTAGCGTATTCTGCAATATTTTATCGACTGATTGCCAGAAGATTTACGGATGCAGACGAGGCAGAAGGAGAATTATCTACAGTAGTACAGGAAAATGCAACAGGAGTCCGCGTTGTGCGGGCGTTTGGACGGGAACAGTATGAGATGGAGCGTTTCCGGAAAAAGAATGATGCCTTCGCAAAGCTTTGGATACGTCTTGGAACATTATCAGGGCTTTACTGGGGAATAGGCGATCTGATCACAGGACTTCAGGTTATTACTGTAATTGTTGTGGGGGCGCTGGAGGCAGTGAACGGATATATTTCTGTAGGAGAATTTATTGCTTTTGCATCTTATAATACTGCTCTTGTCTGGCCGGTACGAGGTCTTGGACGTATTCTTTCAGATATGAGTAAAGCCGGTGTTTCTTTTGAACGTGTGGACTATATTATAAAAGCGGAGGAGGAAGCATACGGACAGCAGGAGGAAGAAAAACTTTCTCATTTTGATATTTCCTTTTCAAACGTGACTTTTAGCTATGAAGAAGGACAGAAGGTTTTATCAGACGTAAGCTTTCATATTCCACAGGGAAAGGTATTCGGCATTTTAGGCGGAACAGGAAGCGGAAAATCGACAGTTACGCAGCTTTTGGCACGATTTTATGAGCTGAAAGAAGGAGAGGGAAGAATTTCTCTTGGAGGGCAGGATATTCGTCGGATTCCTCTTGAAATTCTTCGAAAGAATGTGGCGATGGTGCTTCAGGAACCATTTCTTTACTCAAGAACTATAAGGGAAAATATAGCGGCCTCAAACCCGGATGCGACCTTTGAGGAGATAAGAAGTGCAGCGAAAATTGCATGTGTAGACGATGCGATTATGAGCTTTCCGGACGGATATGATACGCTTGTAGGAGAGAGGGGTGTGACACTTTCCGGAGGACAGAGACAGAGGGTTGCAATAGCGAGAATGCTCCTTCAGAAAGCGCCGGTGCTTATTTTTGACGATTCCTTATCTGCTGTAGATGCGGAGACAGACTCGCTTATACGAAAAGCTCTTTCTACACATATGAAAGGCTCTACCGTGATCCTGATTTCCCATAGAATTACTACATTGATGGCGGCAGACGAGATTATGGTGCTGAAGCAGGGAAGAGCAGAAGAGATGGGAACGCATAGTGAATTAATTGCTCAAAATGGAATTTACAGAAAAATATATGAGATTCAGATGAGTCATGATGACAGAAACGAGGTGAGAGAAAAACATGGCAGCTTATGAAGAACAGGAGTATAACAAACCATTTCAGTTTCGTACATGGGCAAAGATGTTGCCTTTTTTCAAACCGTATAAAAAGTATTTTGCCATTACGCTGGGACTGAATATCCTGCTTGCAGGAGTTGATATTTTAGTGCCGCTTTTTCAGAGTTACGCAATCGACAATTTCATTGTGCCTGACACAAAGGATGAGGTCGGCATTTTTGCACTGGTATATGTTGGGACGATTGTCCTTCAGGCACTTAGCGTATATTTTTCCGTGCATGCGGCAACTGTGATTGAAATGAACGTAGGAAAGGACTTAAAATGGGCGCAGTTTGAGCATCTTCAGACACTTTCTTTTTCCTACTATAATACAACACCGGTTGGATATATTCATGCGAGAGTTATGAGCGATACCTTGAAAATTGCCAGCATGATCGCATGGGGACTTGTAGATATGTTCTGGGCATTCATTTATGTGGCAGGTGTATTTGTAATCATGTTTTTCCTTAATGCGAAACTTGCTTTCTTCCTTCTTTTAACAGTACCGTGCATTGCAGTGCTTACTGTGTTTTTTCAGAATAAAATTCTCAGGTGGAACCGGAAAGTAAGAAAAATCAACTCACAGATTACAAATGCTTATAACGAAGGAATTACAGGTGTAAAAACTTCAAAAAGCATGGTGATTGAAAAAAATAATGAGAAAGAATTTTTCAAGATTACGGGAAGCATGAATCATGCGGGAAGCAGGGCTGCGAAGCTCAATGCAATCTATATTCCACTGATTCTTTTCTGTAGTTCTGTTGCATCTGCATTTGTGCTTTCAAAAGGCGGATATATGGTAGAAAATGACGTGATGCAGCTAGGTGTTCTTTCTGTATTTATCTCTTATGCAGTTGTTATTTTTGAGCCGATCCAGCAGCTTGCAAGATTGCTTGCTGATTTGATTTCCTGTCAGGCGAACATTGAGAGAATTACAGATTTGCTGTCTCAGAAACCAGATGTAACAGACGGGGAATCTGTGACAGAAAAGTATGGTGACAACTTTCATCCAAAGAAAGAAAACTGGGAAAAAATCAAGGGAGATATTACATTTGAAGATGTTTCTTTCCGGTATCCAGATGGAAAGGAATACGTTTTGGAGCATTTCAATCTTCACATTCCGGCAGGTACAAATGTAGCGATTGTAGGGGAAACGGGGGCTGGAAAATCAACCCTTGTAAACCTGGTTGGAAGATTTTTTGAGCCTACAAAGGGAAGGATTTTAATAGACGGAACAGATTACAGAGAACGCTCACAGCTATGGCTTCACAGCCAGATTGGATATGTTCTTCAAAATCCTCATTTGTTTTCCGGTACGGTAAGAGAAAATATCCGTTACGGAAGACTGGACGCAACAGAGGAGGAGATCAGGAAAGCGGCAGAACGTGTGTCCGCAGATGAGGTTGTAAAAAAGATGGAAAAGGGATACGACAGTGATGTGGGAGAAAGCGGCGGAAGACTTTCCACAGGAGAGAAACAGCTGATTTCTTTTGCCAGAGCAATCCTTGCAGACCCGTCTATTTTCGTGCTTGATGAGGCGACCTCCTCCATTGATACGGTGACGGAACAGTTGATACAAAATGCAACGGAGACACTTTTAAAAGGTCATACCTCCTTTGTAATTGCACACAGACTTTCTACAATTAAAAATGCAGATTTGATTCTTGTAGTAAAGGATGGAAAGATTATAGAAAGAGGAACACATAAGGAACTGCTTGCACAGGAAGGATATTACCAAACTCTTTATTACAAGCAGTTTGAGGAAGAATCAGTATTATTTTAATTCATAAACAGAGTTGTTCTCTGTAAAAGAAAAACCCGGAATATTCCAAAGACCAGACGGTCTTAAAGAGTATTCCGGGTTTTTGCTATAGAATATTTCTATTATTTATCGTGAATTTCGCTGTGAAGCTCCTGAAGAGATTTCAGTTCTTCTGCTCCGTGTTTATTTATATAGCGAATGCCTTTTGCAGTTGCCTTTGCTGCTGCGATAGTAGTCATGTAAGGTACTTTGGCTTTGATCGCTGCTTTACGAAGGTAGCTGTCATCGTGGATGCTGTCTTTTCCAATAGGAGAGTTTACGATTAAGTCTACCTTGCCATTTGTAATTAAATCAAGAACATTCGGACGTCCTTCATACAGTTTTTTCACTTTTTCAGCAGGGATGCCTGCCTGGCTGATGAGATCGTAAGTTGTGCCTGTTGCCAGAATCTTAAAGCCGTCTTCGTGGAAGATTTTTGCCACTTCCACAACTTCTTCTTTATCTTTACGGTTTACGGAGATCAGAACAGTTCCTTCGAGAGGAAGTTTAGCCTGAGTTGCCTCCTGTGCTTTATAGAAAGCTTCACCATAAGATGGGGCAAGTCCGAGAACTTCTCCTGTGGAGCGCATTTCCGGTCCGAGGATCGGGTCAACTTCCTGGAACATATTAAATGGGAAGACTGCTTCTTTTACTCCGAAATAAGGAATTTCCTGTTCTTTTAATGCTGCAACAGGAGATGGGCGTCCTGTGATTTCAGAAGTAATAATATCTGTTGCAAGAGGAACCATACGAATGTTGCATACCTTTGATACAAGCGGAACGGTTCTTGAAGCTCTCGGGTTTGCTTCCAGCACATATACCTTTCCGTTTTCAATAGCATACTGCATATTCATAAGACCTTTTACGTGCATTTCCTCTGCGATTCTGCGTGTGTATTCTTTGATCGTAGCTACATTTTCTTCAGAAATGTGAGCGGAAGGAATGATACATGCAGAGTCTCCGGAGTGAACGCCGGCAAGCTCAATATGCTCCATAACAGCCGGAACAAAAGCGTGTGTTCCATCACTGATGGCATCGGCTTCACATTCCATTGCGTGATTTAAGAAACGGTCAATGAGGATTGGACGGTCTGGTGTCACGCCTACAGCCGCTTTCATGTAATTTGTCATGCTTTCATCATCATACACAACTTCCATTCCACGTCCGCCAAGTACATAAGAAGGACGAACCATAACCGGATAGCCAATCTTAGATGCGATTTCAATAGCTTCCTCAACAGTGGTTGCCATTCCGGATTCCGGCATCGGAATTTCCAGTTTTTCCATCATTTCACGGAAGAGGTCACGGTCTTCTGCAAGGTCAATGACAGATGGGGATGTTCCGAGGATTTTTACACCGTTTTTCTCAAGCTCTGCAGCAAGATTTAATGGTGTCTGTCCACCGAACTGTGCAATGACGCCAAGTGGTTTTTCTTTTCTGTAGATACTTAATACATCTTCCAGAGTCAGCGGCTCAAAATAAAGCTTATCAGAAGTATCGTAATCTGTAGATACCGTTTCCGGATTACAGTTTACAATGATAGTCTCAAATCCCAGTTTTTTCAGAGCGAGAGATGCATGTACGCAGCAGTAGTCAAATTCAATACCCTGTCCGATTCTGTTTGGACCGCCGCCAAGGATCATGATCTTCGGTTTTTCTTCAGAAACAGGATTCTTGTCTTCGCCGTTGTAGGTTGAGTAGTAGTATGCGCTGTCTTCTGTTCCGCTTACGTGAACTCCTTCCCATACTTCTTCTACACCAATGGAAGCACGGCGGTTTCTGATGTCTTCTTCCGGAATTTCCAGAATCTGGCTTAAATATTTATCAGAGAAACCATCTTTTTTTGCTGCAGTAAGCAGTTCGTCAGAAGGAAGAGTTCCTTTGCTTGCAAGAAGAGCATTTTCTTCATCTACAAGTTCTTTCATCTGCTCGATAAAGTATGGTTTAATCTTTGTAAGCTCATGAAGCTCTTCAATAGAAGCTCCCTTTCTGAGCGCTTCGTACATAACAAAATGACGTTCGCTTGATGGAGTTCCAAGAATATGAAGAAGCTCATCTTTTGTCATGGAATTGAATTTGCCGGCATGGCCAAGACCGTAACGTCCTGTTTCCAGGCTTCGAATGGCTTTCTGGAAGGCTTCTTTATAAGTTTTTCCGATACTCATAACTTCGCCGACTGCACGCATCTGTGTGCCAAGCTTATCTTCTACACCTTTGAATTTTTCAAATGCCCAACGGGCAAATTTAATTACGATATAGTCTCCATCCGGAACGTACTTATCAAGAGTTCCGTATTTTCCACATGGAATGTCTTTCAGCGTAAGTCCGGCTGCAAGCAATGCAGATACAAGGGCAATCGGGAAGCCGGTTGCTTTAGATGCAAGAGCAGAGGAACGGGAAGTACGCGGGTTGATCTCAATTACGATGATACGGTCTGTGACAGGGTCATGTGCAAACTGTACGTTTGTACCACCGATTACCTGTACAGATTCTACGATTTTATATGCCTGTTCCTGAAGACGTTTCTGGCACTCCTCAGAAATAGTAAGCATTGGTGCAGAACAGAAGGAATCTCCTGTATGCACACCAAGAGGGTCGATATTTTCGATAAAGCAGACAGTGATCATGTTGTTGTCTGCGTCACGGACAATTTCCAGCTCAAGCTCTTCCCAGCCGAGAATGGATTCTTCTACAAGAACCTGTCCTACAAGACTTGCCTGAAGACCTCTTGCACATACTGTTTTCAGCTCTTCTCTGTTATACACAAGACCGCCGCCTGCACCACCCATTGTATAGGCTGGACGAAGAACAACAGGGTATCCCAGTTCGTCTGCAATTTTTAAGGCTTCGTCTACTGAGTAGGCAACTTCGCTTCGTGCCATCTCAATGCCGAGTTCGTCCATTGCTTTTTTAAATTCTACACGGTCTTCTCCGCGCTCAATGGCATCAACCTGTACGCCGATAACTTCTACGTTGTATTTCTCGAGAATACCTGCTTTGTTTAATTCTGAGCACAGGTTAAGTCCGGACTGTCCGCCGAGATTTGGAAGCAGTGCATCCGGGCGTTCCTTTGCGATGATCTGTTCCAGACGTTCCACATTAAGAGGCTCTATGTATGTAACATCTGCTGTTTCCGGGTCAGTCATGATAGTTGCCGGGTTGGAATTTACCAGTACAATTTCATATCCCAGTTTACGAAGTGCTTTACAAGCCTGTGTTCCGGAATAATCAAATTCGCACGCCTGTCCGATAATAATAGGACCGGAGCCAATAATCAGTACTTTATGTATGTCTGTTCTTTTTGGCATATTATTTTCCTCCTTCGTTACTACTATTTATTATATGGAAATTTAAAAAAAGCTCAAGGTTTTTTGAGCTTTCTTACAAATTTGTTGGTGTGTACAAAAAAAATAAGGTTGAATTGTATTACAATTATCATATCAAAATGATTTTGTTGGAAATTAAAAAGATTTTTAGATCATTGCATAAAAAGCATCAGCAGAGTTTATGTCCGTTTGCAACCAGCTTGAATTTACATCCAAGAACTTCAGAAGCACGTTTGCACATCAGCATTCGCTGAAGAAAAATTTCAAAATAATCCATAACGCTGCAAATGCTATCATCTAATTCAAGATTCATCTGAATAACTTTTTTATCTTTCATAAGTTCCAAAGAAGAAGAAAGAGCTGCATAATTTACCCTGTCATGAATATCGAAGTTTGCAGGTGTAGGATTTTGTACCCGGTTTCTTCTTACATCTGTTTTGTCGGCGAGAATTAATGCAGCAGATACAGGGTCTACGGCGCTGCCTGTTTTTTCATCATGATTTCCGATTGCAGTAATTACTGTAAGGATATCGGAAAGAGGCATATTTAATTTATTTAAAATCTGATAAGAAAGCAGTGCGCCGCTGTGAGCATGGTCATGGCGGTTAATGCTGTTTCCGATGTCATGCATATATCCGGCAGTTTTAGCAAGCTCTGCTTTATGCTTAGAGTAGCCCAATTTTAAAAGGATAGTGCCAGCGGTTTCGGCTACTTTTGCAGCATGCTTTCTGGAGTGTTCTGTGAAACCGAGTGTTTTCAGCACCTCATTGCCGTGTTCAATTAATGTATTGATTTCATGTGATTTGCGAATTTCTTTATATGAAAATATTTCTCCCATAATGTATCTCCTGTCGCTGGAATTGCCTGTTTTTTGTGATGAAATATAGTATAAAAGTAAGTTTGGCAGGATTCTATCCCTGAAGAATAAAATTTCTGTAAAGGGAGTGTAAATCTTGACAAACATT
>Peterbilt_p2__coassemble_855_pt1 | contig 18905 bp, 17 predicted proteins | sample Peterbilt_p2__metabat2_low_PE_028 | metagenome-assembled genome bin Peterbilt_p2 | reverse complement strand
AAAGAAGTTCGCAAAATGCAGGAGGAAAAAGCTGCTGCAGAAGAAGCTGCAAGAGAAGCTGAGGAAAAGAGAAAAGCAGAAGAAGCCAGAAAAAAAGCAGAGGAAGCCAGAAAAAAAGCGGAAGAAGCCCGGAGAAAAGCAGAGGAAGATCGTGTTGCAAAGCGCCAGGAAATCGTGAATTATGCTCTTCAGTTTGAAGGCAACCCCTATGTGTACGGAGGGACAAGTCTTACAAACGGAGCGGACTGCTCCGGATTTGTAATGTCTGTCTTTGCAAATTTTGGGTATGAGCTTCCAAGAGTAGCTGCAAGTCAGTATATGGATTCTGAGAAAAAGGATATGAGTGAGATGGAAACAGGAGATCTTGTTTTTTATGGGGATTCTCCGGAGGGAATTTACCATGTTGCACTGTATATCGGTGACGGGAAGGTAATCCATGCAAGTACAGCAGAGACAGGAATTAAGATTTCCGATTATGATTATCAGCAGCCATATGGAATCGGTACTTACGTAAAATAAGAAAAAGAGAATATTTTGACAGATAAAGTGTAAAATTATTTTCAGATTTTTTTTGTGTCGAAAAAGGAATAAAAAATAGCAAATTGCACAAAGAATGTAGAAGAATGTGGATTGTACAAATATAAGTACAAAAGTTTTCCACACATGAAATGTCCCGTAAACTATGGAAAATCTAGTTATACACAAAATTATCCACATTATCCACATGGAAAGGATGTGGATTAGCAGATTTACATAAGAAGTTGATAAACAAGTGTTTTGTTAAAAAAGTATAAAATTATATGGAAACACAAAAAAATGTAAAAAAGGGTTGACTTTTTTGGAATCAGTACTTCACATAAATTTAACACAAAATGACAGAATATTGCATCGAATGGCAGAGTAAAAAAGGCTCTGTTTTAGAAAAAAAGAAGCCTCTCACAGTGGAGAGACTTCTTTTTTTTCAGCCTGCATTTTCTTTCATTCTTTTAATAACTTTTAACCTTGTAAACTCTTCTCTTTCTTTTTCTTCCAGGGCATTTGTAATGTCCCTTGTAAGAGCCTCAAATTTGGGAATAGTAATGTTTTTCAGGGCATTGGCGCGTTTCTGCGTCTTTTTAATATTGGTGGCAAGGCGGATTGCTGCATTTTCCACCATAGAAAGGCGAATAGAAAGCTCTTTTACCTTTTCGAAGGCTGCCTTTGCCTCGTCCAGAGACATTTTTGTGCTGTAGTAAGCGTAAGTAGGCACGTTGCTGCTTTTGTCGTATTCTACAAGGGGAATTTCTGTCCCCATAACGCTTCTTGATTTGATACGAATAGAGTTTTCAATAGGAACGGTATAAGAAATCTGCTGTACAAATGCGATTCCAATTTCCATATTTGCCTTCTGAAGAGCTGCATAGGCAGTTCGGAAGGTTTCGTCTATCTGTGTCTGAATGTCTTTTGCCTGGTCAATTAAATCCATCATTTCCCGTATGAGAATGTTACGTTTTTTATCCATCAGCTCAAAGCCCTGCCTGGAAAGAGCCAGGGAGTTTTTTGCAAGTATAAGATTTCCCTTTGTGGGAAAAGTATTCGGATCCATGCAATCACCTCACTAACGGACGGTTTCTCTGTAATACTCGTCAAGAATCTTTGTGTCAATACGGTCAAGCTCTTCTTTTGGAAGAAGACCGAGAAGTTCCCATCCCTTATCAAGGGTTTCTGTGATAGAACGGTTTTCTGTTTCTGTCTGTCCTACAAATTCTGCCTCAAATGCTTTTCCGAAAACAAGATACCGTTTATCAAGAGGAGAAAGCTCGTCTTCACCGATAACGGAAGCAAGAGCACGGGCATCGCCTACTTTTGCATAGCAGGAGAAGAGCTGGTTTGCCACGTCCTGATGGTCTTTTCTTGTAAAGCCTTCTCCGATGCCGTCCTTCATAAGACGGGACAGGGAAGGAAGAACATTGATCGGCGGGTAAATTGCCTGTCCGTGCAGCTGTCTGTCAAGTACGATCTGTCCTTCTGTAATATATCCGGTAAGGTCGGGAATCGGATGTGTAATATCATCGTTTGGCATGGTAAGAATCGGAATCTGAGTAACAGAGCCGGTTCCTCCGCTTACAATACCTGCACGCTCGTAAAGAGTAGCAAGCTCACTGTAAAGGTATCCCGGATAACCCTTTCTGGAAGGAATCTCGCCCTTGGAGGAAGAAACCTCACGCATTGCCTCACAGAAGGAAGTAATATCCGTCAGAATAACAAGAATGTGCATGCCTTTTTCAAAAGCAAGATATTCTGCTGCTGTGAGGGCAATCTTCGGGGTGAGAAGACGCTCCACAACCGGGTCGTTTGCCAGATTTAAAAACATGACAACGTGGTCGGAAGCGCCGCTTTCTTCAAATGTGCGGCGGAAAAATTCCGCAACATCGTATTTTACACCCATTGCTGCAAATACAATGGCAAAGTTTTCGTCGGAGTCTGCTCCCAGAGAAGCCTGTTTTACAATCTGCGCAGCAAGCTTGTCATGGGGAAGACCGTTTCCGGAGAAAATAGGAAGTTTCTGTCCGCGGATCAGAGTAGTAAGTCCGTCGATAGCGGAAATACCGGTATTGATATAATTTCGCGGATACTCACGTGTGACAGGGTTTAAAGGAAGTCCGTTAATGTTAAGACTTACCTCAGGAGTAATATCTCCAAGTCCGTCAATGGGCTGTCCGATGCCGTTAAAAGTACGTCCAAGAATCTCAGGAGAAAGTCCGATTTCCATAGGATGTCCTGTAAGGCGTGTGTGGGTATTTCCAAGGGACATATTGTCTGTCCCTTCAAATACCTGGATTACCGCCTTATCTTCATATATTTCTACGATACGGCCGATTTTCTCTGTACCATCTTCCATACGGAATTCTACGATTTCCTCAAAAGAGGCATTTTTAACCCCTTCCAGGACAACAAGAGGGCCGTTTATTTCACTTAAACCTAAATATTCGATTGCCATAAACTTTTCCTCCTTAATCAGCCGTTTTTCTCAAGAACTTTGTTGTAGAAGGTATCAATATCTTCCTTGTACTGTTTGAAAAGTTCGAGATTGTCGTTTGGTACATCGTATTTAATAGAAATAATACGTTCAAAAATATTGTCCTCTTTGAGAACGGATATAGGCATTCCTCTGTTTACGAGGGCCCTTGCTTTTTCATAGAGATAGAGAATGATTTCCATCATTCCGAACTGTTTTTTCATCGGAACACAGGTGTCTTCTTTGTGGAAGGCATTCTGCTGTAAGAATCCGAGACGGATTACTCTCGCAATTTCCAGCGTCAGTTTCTGGTCATCCGGAAGAACGTCGCTTCCGATCAGTTTTACGATTTCCATAAGAGAGCTTTCCTGGTTTAAGATTGCCATAATCTGATTTCTGTCAGAGACAAATTTCGGAGATACGTTGGCGCGATACCAGGGGGTTAAATCCTCAAGATATTCGCTGTAGCTTGTAAGCCAGTGAATAGCCGGGAAATGTCTTGCATAAGCAAGAGATTTATCAAGTCCCCAGAAACAGCGCACAAAACGTTTTGTGTTCTGTGTAACCGGCTCTGAGAAGTCCCCGCCCTGTGGAGAAACCGCTCCGATAATGGAAACGGAGCCTTCTGTTCCATTTAAGTTCTGCATCATTCCGGCTCTTTCATAGAAGGCGGAAAGTTTTGATGCAAGGTAGGCAGGGAAGCCTTCTTCGGCAGGCATTTCCTCCAGACGTCCGGAAAGCTCACGGAGTGCTTCTGCCCATCTTGAAGTGGAGTCTGCCATGATCGCAACGTCATATCCCATATCGCGGTAGTATTCTGCAAGTGTTACGCCTGTATAAATAGAAGCTTCGCGGGCTGCAACAGGCATATTTGAAGTGTTGGCAATAAGAGTGGTTCTGTCCATCATAAGATTTCCTGATTTTGGGTCGATCAGTTTGCTGAAATCCTCAAGAACCTGAGTCATCTCATTTCCTCGTTCTCCACAGCCGATATAAATGATAATGTCTGCATCAGACCATTTTGCAATCTGGTGCTGAGTCATGGTTTTTCCGGTTCCGAAACCACCGGGAACAGCTGCTGTGCCGCCTTTTGCAATCGGGAAAAGAGTATCAAGGATACGCTGTCCTGTCACAAGAGGGGTGCTTGCCGGGAAACGGTGGTGTGTTGGTCTTGGAATACGGATTGGCCATTTCTGAGCCAGGGCAAGCTCTTTTGTACTGCCGTCCGGAAGTTCAAGAGTTACAATTGGCTCAAGAATGTTATAAGAGCCGTCTTTTGCTGCTTTTATAACAGTTGCTTCAGAAATATTGGGAGGAACCATAGATTTGTGAACAATGGAAACGGTTTCCTGTGTTTCAGCGATGATGGTTCCCGGCCCTATAATATCCCCCTCTTTTACAGTGATGTGCACATCCCATTTTTTTTCTGTATCAAGAGAATCTACACTGACACCTCGTGAGATATATTTTCCGGACTGCTTTGCGATTTCTCCAAGCGGACGCTGGATACCGTCAAAAATATTATGGATAATACCAGGACCCAGGAGAACAGAGATAGCGTCGTCTGTTCCGACAACAGTTTCTCCCGGTTTTAATCCTGTTGTTTCCTCGAAAACCTGGACAGTTGTCATGCCTTTTTTCAGACCGATGACTTCTCCTACCAGTTTTTCCGGACCAACGTATACCATCTCTGATATTTTAAATCCGCAGTCTCCTTTTAAATAGATGACAGGGCCGTTGATTCCATAAATAATACCTGTTTTACTCATATCTTGGACCTCCGTCAAACTTAAATTCTTTTTTGCAGGCAAGGAATGCCTCGCGGAAAGAATTGTCAATCAATATGTTCTTGCCTGGGATAATAGCGCGGATACCGCCTATAAATTCTTCGTCTGCAAGACGGAGAGCTGCTCCTGTCTTTTGGGAAATACTTTCCAGACGGGAGCTGTCAGACGGGGTGAGGTAAATATGAAGTTCGTCCTCACCGGCAAAATCCTGTGCGTCCTTGATTTTTCTGCAGAGATAGGAATCATATTCCGGAGTTTTTACAAAATCTTTCAGTAAGTTCTGTACTTCTGCAAAAAGTTTGTCTTTTAGTTCATTTTGTTTTTTTGTCCAGTTGCGCTTGATCATGAGCTGCTGGGCGGAAAGAGCTTTGTTTACTTCGCGGCGGGCATTTTCTGCTTCCGCTTTTACTTCTGCCTCTGCGCTCTGTCTCCGGGAACGCTTATGTTCAGACAGCATTGCGTCCAGATTTTTTTTGTGCTCCTCAATCATCTGAGAGGCTTCCTGATAAGCTTCTTCTATAGAGGAGTCATAAAAATGCTGCAGTTTTTCTTCGATTGTCATAACGTCACCTGCCTATAGTTTTAGTCCGATTGCTTCGTTTACGTATGAAGTGATGAAATCCGGTTTGCGACCGGTACCGTGTCTGTCAGGAATTTCGATGATAAGAGGCGTTTTGTGGCGGAGCTTTACATCATCGATAATTTCGGGAAATTCTCTTCCGAATTTTTCTGTAAGAAGAATAATACCGATTTCTTTATTTGCGATTGCGTTCTGAAGGGCTTCTTTCAGCTCATCATGCTCATGTACCACAACTCCTTCTACACCTGCCAGTCTCATTCCTGTGTAGGTATCTACGTTGTCGCTGATTAAAAACATCTGCATATTATAACTGTCCCAGGATCATGAAAGAGATGATAAGTCCGTAAAGGGCAACACCTTCTGCAAGACCTACGAAAATCAGGGATTTACCAAGAATACTCTGGTCTTCGCTGATTGCACCCAAAGCTGCGCTTGCCGCACTGGCAACGGCAATACCACCGCCGATACAGGAAAGTCCGGTTACAAGAGCTGCTGCGAGGTATCCCATACCGGTAGCAAGACCGCTGTTAGCTGCGCCGGCAGAAGCCTGTACAGAGGAAGTTCCTGCGAACATAACACCGATGGCAACAAGCATGATTCCGAAGAAGAAGAATGCATTTACACCGATTGCTGTTTTATAGCGGCCACGATTTTTTTCTCCGATCAGATAGTATCCGAAAGGAAGGATAATGCTGAGTACAAGTGCGATTGCTAATACGATTTGTGTCATAACTGTCATAATAATGACCTCCTGTTTTTGAAATTTAGTAGTTATCTGAATGTGTAATTATCTGAAACGGAACGGCTCAAACTTTCTTCCGGTTCCTTTGTAAAAACGGCTGAAAATTTCGTAGTATTCCAGACGGAGTACCTGAATACCTACAATAAGACCTTCCATACCGCAGACGAAAAGGTTTCCGAGGATTACGATCAGCCAGTTCGGATTGCCGCTTTCTGCACCGGCAAGCATAAGCACAACCTCCATCATAGCTGCGTGGCTTACTGCAAAAGCTCCGATTCGCACGAAGGAGAGAGTGTTTGAGAAGTAGCTTAAAAGTACTTCGAACATTTCAAAGATACCCTGGACAACAAACATTCCTTTTTCTTTCGGCATAACTTCGGCTCTTTTTTCCACAAGAGCAGTAAGAGGCTCTTTGAAGAAAATCATAAGAAGAGGGATTCCGAACATAACAAAGAGAACGATTCCTCCCGGGAGGCTGTGTCCTGTCATAAAGAGAGCGATACATACAACAGCGGAGCCGTAGAAAATAAGTCCGGCAACGGCATTTGTATCAAACCATGACTTTTCTGTATCTTTTGCACGGAAGGAGTTGATAATGTTGAAAACCATGCAGAGAAGAATGATTATCATACCAAATCCGATAGCGACAATAAACACGGTATTCAGTTTTCCAATGAAAGGTACGGTCATCATGTTGCTCATAGGGTGCAGCCATAAGGCGGGAAGCACATCTTCAAATCCGAAGATACTTCCGAACATGAATCCGAAGAAAGTGGAAAAGATGCCGGCACAGCTTATAATACCTGCCAGATCAATGTGCTTATATTTATATAGAAGGAATCCTCCCACTGCAAGGAGAAGACCCTGTCCCACATCTCCGAACATTGCGCCGAAAATAAAAGAGTAGGTGATAGCTACAAACCAGGTCGGGTCCATCTCGCCGTATGCGGGAAGACCGTACATTTTTACATACATTTCAAAGGGTTTGAAAAGCTTCGGGTTTTTCAGTTTTGTAGGAGGCGTTTTTGCCTTTCCGGTTACCTGCTCTGCGCCTTCCTCATCTTCCACAAGACAGAAGATTTTGTGGTCGTCTTTAATGTCCTCAAGGAAAGAGACGGAATCTTTTTTTGTCATCCAGCCGCACAGAATATAGAAGTTATCTTTTTCTCCGTGGGTGCAGGCAGCTGCTTTTCTTACATCAAAATTTCTGGAAAGATGGGAAATCGCCTCTTTTGCGGAAACAATATCACGGCTGTTGTCCTTCAGGTATTTCAAGCTTGCATTTTTGTTTTCTTCAAGCTGAGACTGAATGGAATCATACTGTTTCTGAAGTTCTGTAAAAGCTTCTGTTGCAGTGCCATTATACTCATCAGGGATAAAAATACGCTCAAAGTGCATGGAAGAATAGACGGCGTTTACTTTATGCGCTTCGTGGTGAGGCATAAAATAAATGCCCCAGATATATTCGTCATCTTCTTCGCATTTAATGAATACTGTGTCAAGGTTGTCATAAATATAGTTTTTGAATTTTTCAAAATACTCTTTTTCAATTCGTCCGAAACGGTAATGAATGAAACGGAACTTTAAAATAGAAGAAAGATCATAATTGATGTTTCGGAAAGGGCGGATAATCCGCAGGGATTCCGTAACATGCTCAAACTCTTCTTCCAGGCGAGCTCTTGTATCGGCCAACTCCTGTGTTTCTTCTTTTACACGGCGGACAATGGAGAGTGCTTCTTCCAGTTTCAGCCTGTCTGGCGGGATTTTTTCCGGGTCTTCCAATTCTTCGTAAAAGCCGTTGATTGTATTTAGGGCTTCACGGTAAGGATTGATTTCCAGAAACGGAGAAAGATTTTCCACAGTGGTAAGTTCAGAAAGCGCATTTTCCAGATGAATTTCATATCTGGATAAATACGTATTTACCACCCGGTCGATATCCGTTTTCGGCCCGGTAATACTCAGAAACTTCATTTTCTCAATCACGTTGTTACCTCCGGGTTGTTAGTTATTGCGGATATACCGCATGGTCTCGTCTGGTGAAACTCCGTAACGTACGCATTCCAGAGCAATGGTCAGACGATTGACTTCGTGTTCTTTATGATACAGATATGAATAAATGACAGCTACAGAATATGGGTCTTTTCGTGCTTCTTTCTCCAGAATGCTGCGGAGAATGTAGTTGTAAAATTCCTCCAGATTTGCAACTGTAAGATGTTCATACTGGATACCATAGTAGGTTTTGGAAAAAATACGCTTTGCTTCTTCGTACGTAGGCGCTTCCACAAGAGCATTAATTTCTTCCTTTTTCAGCTTATAGTTCATGGGAATCAGCAGAGCGTAAATGTTTGCCGGTTCCATATGGAAATACCGTTTTGAACGCTGTATGAACTGAAGATTCAGCATATCGAATTTTTCTCCGTATGCTTTTGTGACTTCCTCCAGATCGTTTTTCTTAAACAGTTTCTTTCGGACGTTCCATATCTGAGTAAAATAATAGAGGTCCAGTGCCATTCCGTAGTCGAAAAGCAGAGGACTTTCGTGCTCCTGAATTTTTGCGAGAGGAGCAAAAAACTCATTGCCCTTTAAGGCGTTTATAAATTCCTCCATATTGCGGCATGATGCCAGGCGGTCCAAATCGATTTTGGAGTGCTGGCGAAAAAAATCCCGGTACGGAGAAAGGTCTACAGGGTCAGTGTCCCTGTGATCAAAGAGGTTTGTCATAATTTCCTTCAGGACGCGGATTTCATAACGTTTGGAGTACAGTGCCAGAAATTTTCGCTGTTCCTGATTGGCAAAATGATAAATCCTGGAAAAATTTCCGAAAATAGACTTTTTCAGAAGCTTTTCGATTTCCCCTCTGTGTATATCATTCTCATCGAGAGAAGACCACGCTTTGGCATATTCCGGTGTGCGCTTCAGATAAGCGGCTACCTGGGGGACTCCCGGAAGCTGAACGATTTCCTGAAGCTGCTGCTCATTAATGAGCCGGCTCTGCATAGCGCGGATTTTTGTGGAAAGACCGCTGTATGACAGGACATTTCCCATGTGTTTCACTTCCTTTCCGTTGTTGGTCTGTTACATTTCAATGATTTTCTGAAATAATTCCCGGGAAAGGGTTGTGTGATTTTTTTCATAATAAGAATCAAGCTGGGCGAATCCTTCTTCTGTGTTCTTTAAAAGGTCAGTGAGCTGAACGTCCTTCTGGCGTTCCAGATCCTGTCGGATTTTCTGGATTTCCTGCTCGATTTCCTGTTCAAGACGATTGTCAAAAGCCCTGCAGGTTTCTTCCATTTCAGAGGAAAGTTCCTGTTTTTTCTTATCAGCTTCTTCCATGATGCCATTGGCTGTGGTTTCGATTTCCGATAACTTGTTTAGTATCTGTTCCATCTTCAACCTCCTTTGTTAATAATCTGTCTATCTTCCTATCTATCATACACCTTTTCACAAAAAATACAATAAAAAGTTGCCCTGTGGGAAGAAGGCGTGTATATTAATGATGTACAATGTTGTTTCTCTCTGTTTCGGAGGTGGAACAGCGGCTTATATACAAAAAAGTTGGAGGATGCAGACATATATGAGATTAAGAAACATTCCCGGGGCAAAAGATGCCATTCTTGAAAGCCCTTTTGTAATTCAGGAACCGGAAAAGAATAAGGGAAAGTGGAGCAGCGTATTTCCGGATGAGCAGCCCCTTCATACAGAAGTGGGAATGGGAAAAGGCCGTTTCCTTATGGAACTGGCAGCTCTTCATCCGGACATTAATTATGTAGGGATTGAAATGTACGACAGTGTTCTTCTTCGTGCACTGCAGAAAATGGAGGAGCTTACAGAGGAGGGAAAAGGTCTTCCCAATCTTAAATTTATGCGCATTGACGCAAGGATTCTTCCTGAAATATTTGAAAAAGGTGAAGTATCCAAAATTTATCTGAATTTTTCTGATCCGTGGCCGAAAGCGCGCCATGCAAAACGCCGTTTGACCTCAAGAGAATTTCTGGCAAGATACGATGAAATTTTAAAGCCTGAGGGAAGAGTGGAATTTAAGACAGACAATAAGGATTTATTCTTATTTTCGCTGGAGGAGGTAGAAGAGACGAAATGGCGTCTCCTTGCGCACACCTTCGACCTTCATCATGACGAAAAAATGAATGCGGGCAATGTAATGACAGAGTATGAGGAGAAATTTTCCTCTATGGGAAATCCCATTTATAAAATGATCATCGACAGAGAGGCGTAAGTTTCTGTAAGAAGGATTCCTGTTATCCGGGATTGCAGAAATACATATTTTTTGTTTTCCGGCATAGAATATGGTAAGAAACTCAAATTTCCGGCATTGTGGCAGCAGATGAGCCTCTGTTCCAGGGGTTTTCGGCTGATACACCAAATGATGCGGGAAATTTGAGCAAAGAAAAGCGCCACGCAGGCAGCAGGAGGGAATCCTTTATGAGACAGAAAAACAGTCGCCTGAAAAATAAACTGACACAGCTTGGATATGAACATGGAAGGCTTGGCAGCCAGCTTGGACGTATCCGAAAATCAGCAGATGAGGTGAACCGTATGCTGGAAAATATGACACGAAAAGAGGAAAAAGGAGAGGAAAAGAAAAAAATGTAAAAAAAATTAAAAAATAATAAAAAAAGTATTGACTTTTATGGTTGGTATCTGGTATTATATCTCTTGCATTAAGGAAACAAAATAAATGAATACGCGCGATTAGCTCAGTTGGTAGAGCACCTGACTCTTAATCAGGGTGTCCAGGGTTCGAACCCCTGATCGCGCATTTGAAAGCACTGTTTTTGCGGACGACGTGATTGCCGCGGGGACGGTGTTTTTTTGTTGAGTTTACAATTATATCGGTAGATGATAGAATATATAAAAAACAAGGGAGGTAAATTATGAAGAGGAGAATATTATTATTAATAGCTCTATTATGTTTACAGGGAACATTTTTTGTATCTGCAGCAGAGTTAACAGATGGCGGAGAATGTGTAAGTGAAGATGAGGTATTTGAGGAAAATTTAGAAGTTTTGGAAGATGGTGAAGAGAACTCTTTTGTAGAAGAAAGTGAAGAAGATATTTCATTGTTTTATGAAGAAGAGTCTTCAGCAGATGAAATAGCAAATGAAATAGCAAACGAAGTAGCAAATGAAAGTTACTCTGTTTCTATAAATAAGGAAAATTTCCCGGATAAAAATTTTCGCGAGTTTATATGCACATATGATTTAGATAAAGATGGGATATTGAGCGAAGAAGAAACTTCATGTATTACAGAAATAGATTTAAGTTACAAGCAAGTAGAAAATATGAAAGGGTTGGAATATTTTCCTAATCTTGTTTCTTTAAATTGTATGTGTACGAGAATATCAGGAAAATTAGATATTGCAGAGCTGGGACTTTATAAACTTAAAAGTTTAAACTGCAGTCAAACACTTATAAAAACATTAAGTGGGATAGAAAAATTGGAAGAATTGGATTGTAGTGGATGTGACATAGAGGTTTTAGATGTTCGAAAAGTTAAGAATCTAAAAATGCTTAATTGTCAGGGCTCCAGGTATTTAAAAAGCTTAAGGGTAGATGGACTTGATAAGTTGGAAATATTAGATTGTTCAGATAATAACCTGAAATCTTTAAATCTTACAGGATTAGAAAATCTTAAAATCTTGAATTGCAGTTCTGATAATTTGAAAAGTTTGAAGCTGAATAATTTAAGACATTTGGAAGTGTTAAGTTGTATATATAATGAATTGACAGAACTCAATGTACAAAATTTAAAAGAATTAAAAGTAATAAGTTGCTCGGACAACAAAATTACGGAACTTGATTTTACAAATTTATCGAATTTGAAGGAAATATACTGTGACACAAATAAGATTGAAAAATTATTGTTGGAGGGAACAAGTTCGTTAGAAACTTTGACTTGCAATGATAATGAATTATACGCATTAGATGTTACAGATTTAAAGCAACTTAGATCTATAAATTGCGTTAATAATTACATATATGGGGATTATTTTATTAAAGGGCTCGACAGAAGCATAACACGGGATATTTGGTATTCAACAAATAAAAGCAGAGTACCTTTTAAACCGGCATTAAAAAAGGCTTACAATAGCAGAGATGGCATCTGGATAAAGTGGAATTGTATGATGGATGCAAAATATTATATAATCATGCGAAAGGAAGCGAATAATGAACCCGGGAATACATGGCAGGAAGTAAAGCAAGTGAAGGGAAATCAAGACAGTTTTTTGGATACATCTGTAAAAAATAAGAATGGGGTTTCTTATATTTATACTGTACGTGGTTCCAATCCGGCACATTTAGGACCCTATAATGCAAATGGCAGGCGCATTTCCCGACTTGGAACTCCTGGACTTACGGGTGTATATAATAGTAAAGAGGGAGCTCTTATCAAATGGAATAAGATTAAAGGCGCAGATGGTTACCATATCTATAGAAAACAGAATACAGAAGATTGGACAAAAATTGGAAGTGTAAAGGGAGCAGATACATTGCAATTTAAAGATTTGTCTGTTAAAAATCACGATGGGAATTATTATTCTTATACTGTCAAAGCGTTTAGGGGAGATTCGTTAAGTGCTTGGAATGGAGTTGGAAAAACTTTACTTCGTGTCAAAAACCCTGTTATAACTTCTTGCGTAAACTGGAGTGGAAGAAAAATAAATGTAAAATGGAAAAGGGATCCTTTGGCAGATGGATATGAAATTCAATATTCTACATCCTCTAAATTTACGTGGAAAAAAGGCGTAAAAGCAGATAGTAATATAGATAATCAGAGGATTTACAATCTTACAAAAGGTAAAATGTATTATGTACGAATCCGAAGCTACAGACAAACAGATAATGGTGTATATTATAGTACATGGTCAGTGAAAAATGTACGAATAATAAAGTGATTTAAAATCCTTCGCAGGCAAAAGTCTGTGAGGGATTTTAATTATAAAAAATTCCTCCCGTAAATTCATAATTACATACTTGTGTACAGTTTGTAATATGATACAATGAAAATGTAAAAACGGGAGGAAAATAATATGATACTGTATTTTACCGGAACAGGAAACAGCACATACGTTGCAGAAAAAATTGCAGAAATGACTGCGGACTCCCTGATTTCCATGACGGATAAGATTCGGGAGAATTCCTGTGAGAATATAAACGCTGAAAAAACTCTTGTATTTGTCACTCCTACATATGGCTGGCGAATTCCGAGAATTGTAGAAGACTGGATTATGCAGGTGACGTTTCCGGAAAACTGCAGGGCGTACTTTGTAATGACCTGCGGAGACGGAATCGGAAATGCCGGTGCTTATCTGGAAAAACTGTGCAAAAAGAAAGGCTTTGAATACATGGGCTGTGCGGCAATTGTAATGCCGGAAAATTATGTAGCAATGTTTCCGGTGCCGGAAGAAGATGAAGCCCTTTCTATTGTTCGAAAGGCAGATCCAACTATCAGACGGGCAGCAGAGAGGATTCGTACAGGAATGCCTTTTCCATCGGTAAAACCGGGGCTTGTGGGGAAAATGGAAAGCGGAATCATAAACCAGGCTTTTTATAAGTTTTTTGTGAAGGCGGACAAGTTTTATGCAGGAGATGCCTGTAATCATTGTGGGCGGTGCACAAGAGTCTGTCCTGCAAATAATATCCGTCTTGTAAAGGGAAAACCTGTGTGGGGAAAAGAATGCACTCATTGTATGGCGTGTATCTGTGGGTGTCCGCAGAAAGCTATTGAATATGGAAAGAAAAGTCTGGGCAAACCAAGATACCATTGTCCGTTATAAAACTTTTTGAGAATTGAGGGAAGAGAGTGAAAGAAACATCTATTGCAAAAGAAGAAAGACTGTTCAGCTCAAAAGATTTGAGAAGGCTGATTATTCCATTGTTGATTGAACAGTTCCTTGCTATTTTTGTGGGACTGGCAGATTCTATTATGGTTTCGTCTGTAGGAGAAGCGGCAGTTTCCGCAGTATCTCTTATTGACACTATTATGGTGCTTCTTATTAATATTTTTACCGCACTGGCAACAGGAGGCGCAATCGTGGCGGGACAGGCCCTGGGAAGAAAACGTGCAGAGGAAGGCTGCGAGGCAGCAGAGCAGACGCTTCTTTTTTCCACCGTGTTTTCCATTGTAATTATGGGCTTGGTATATGCGGGAAAATGGCTGATTCTCCACGTTGTTTTTGGAAAAATAGAAGCGGATGTTATGGCAAACTGTAATACATATCTGATGATAGTAACCTCATCTATTCCGTTTCTTGCTGTTTATAATGCCGGTGCTGCCATGTACAGGGCGATGGGAGACTCAAAAACTCCTATGAAAATGTCTCTTGTGATGAACGGACTTAACCTTGCAGGAAATGCCCTGCTTTTGTATGGGCTTGGTATGGGGGTAGAAGGCGCTGCCATTCCCACTGCTTTATCACGTATGCTGGCCGGTGTATGGATGCTTTTCTGCATGAAGGACAGCACAAAAGTTCTTCATGTGCGCACGCTTCTGGGACTCCGTTTTAAAGGAAAAACCCTTCGGAAAATCCTTCATCTGGGGATTCCCTGCAGTCTGGAAAACAGTATGTTCCAGCTTGGAAAAATCATGGTGCTAAGTCTTGTGTCTGGTTTTGGTACTGCCTCTATTGCTGCCAACGCAGTGAGCAACAGTGTGTGTGCCTTTGCGATTCTGGGAGGAATGTCAATGGGATATGCTCTTTCCTCAGTGAGCGCTCAGTGTGTCGGTGCAGGAGATTATAAGCAGGTCCGTTATTATACGAAGAAGCTTATGGGGTATTCCTATGCTTCCATGCTGGCAATGAATCTTCTTATTATAGCGGCGCTTTCGTTTATCATAAAGGTTTATAATCTTTCGCCGGAAACAGGAAAAATGGCAGAGGAAATTATACTTTATCATGCAGTCTGCTCTGTTCTTATCTGGCCGGTTGCTTTTACCCTGCCAAATACCCTTCGTGCTGCCAATGATGTGGGCTTTTGCATGATTGTTTCCGTTGTGTCTATGTGGATATTCAGAATCGGGCTGAGTTTTGTTTTGAGCAAAAATCTTGGTATGGGTGTATTAGGCGTATGGGTGGCGATGACAATAGACTGGGTTGTGAGAGCTATTTTCTTCGCTTTTCGTTACAGAGGTACAAAATGGCAAAAAGCAAAGGCGTGAATTTTTGTAAAAAATAACCGTTGTAAAAATTGCTTTCCTCTATTATAATGAAGAACAACAATTTTAAGGAGGAATAGAATGAGAAGAGAAACAGTTGTTGTTTTAGACTTCGGCGGACAGTATAACCAGTTAATTGCGCGCCGTGTTCGTGAATGTAACGTATATTGCGAAATTTATTCTTATAAAACAGATATAGAAAAAATTAAAGAAATCAATCCAAAGGGAATTATTTTTACAGGAGGACCAAACAGCTGTTATGAGCCGGATGCTCCTACTTACACAAAAGAAATCTTTGAACTGGGTATTCCGGTACTTGGAATCTGCTACGGTTCTCAGCTTATGATGCATCTTCTTGGAGGCAAGGTAGAAAAAGCTCCGGTGCGCGAATATGGAAAAATTGAGGTCAACGTAGACAACAGTTCAAAACTGTTTTCAAATGTTTCTTCTAAAACAATTTGCTGGATGAGCCATAATGATTATATTTCCAGTGTGGCTCCGGACTTTTCTGTCAGCGCATGGACAGCAGATTGTCCTGTTGCAGCAGTAGAAAATCCAGAGAAAAAATTGTACGCAGTGCAGTTCCATCCGGAAGTACTTCACACACAGGAAGGTACAAAGATGCTTTCCAATTTTGTATACAATGTATGTGGCTGTGCAGGAGAATGGAAAATGGATTCTTTTGTGGAAGAATCTATCAAATCCATCCGTGAAAAAGTAGGAGATGGTAAAGTTCTCTGCGCTCTTTCCGGCGGTGTGGATTCCTCTGTTGCGGCTGTACTTCTTTCAAAAGCAGTTGGAAATCAGCTTACCTGTGTATTTGTAGATCATGGTCTTCTCCGTAAAAACGAGGGAGATGAAGTAGAGGCTGTTTTCGGACCGGAAGGACATTATAATCTTAACTTTATCCGTGTAAACGCCCAGGAACGCTTCTATGAGAAGCTGAAGGGAGTAGAAGAACCGGAAAACAAACGTAAGATTATCGGTGAGGAGTTTATCCGCGTTTTTGAAGAGGAAGCCAAGAAAATCGGAGCAGTGGATTTCCTTGTGCAGGGAACCATTTATCCGGATGTAGTGGAGAGTGGTGTAGGCGGTGAGTCTACTGTGATCAAATCCCACCACAACGTAGGAGGACTTCCGGATTTCGTAGATTTCAAAGAAATCATTGAGCCGCTTCGTGATCTTTTCAAGGATGAGGTGCGAAAAGCAGGTCTTGAGCTTGGTATTCCGGAGTACCTTGTATTCCGTCAGCCATTCCCGGGTCCGGGACTTGGAATCCGTATCATTGGCGAGGTAACTGCAGAGAAGGTGCAGATGGTTCAGGAAGCAGATGCGATCTGGAGAGAGGAGATTGCAAAAGCAGGCTGGGACAAAAAAGTTAACCAGTATTTTGCAGCTCTTACAAATATGCGTTCTGTAGGTGTTATGGGTGATGAGAGAACATACGACTATGCAGTTGCTCTTCGCGCTGTTACAACAACAGACTTTATGACAGCTGAAAGCGCAGACATTCCCTGGGAAATCATCGGAAAGACAACAAGCAGAATCGTAAATGAGGTAAAACACGTAAACAGAGTGCTTTACGATTGTACAGGAAAACCTCCGGCAACAATAGAAATGGAATAAAGTAAAACAACAAAACCTTGTTTCGGGTTCAAACCTTGAACAGGGTTTTTTTCTGTTAAAGATGCAGTAAAGTTTTATACACGATTAGGTTTTGAGGATTACATAGAAATTCCCTGATTGTCACTCACCCGATTTTATGTTATACTGGAACAAATTCTGAGAAAAGGAGGCGCACAAATGGGCTGGAAAACACCATATTTAATGATTCAAAAAGGTGCGGATTTTGGTGTTCAGGCTATAAGTGCGCCCATTTTTAGGAGTATTTGTCTGAAAACTCATTGAGTTTTGTCATTTTTCAATTCTAAATCTGGGCATCATTCTACAAAATAAAAAATAAGAAAAGAGTGGTGCAAAATGAATATCAAAAAACAACTTCGCAATTTATATCTTTATGAAATTATAAGTGGATTTCAAATTGTAGACGCAGTGTGGGTTTTATTTTTTCTGGAAAGAGGGTTTTCGATTGCTCAGGCAGGAGTGGCAGAGGGGTTCTTTCATGTGATAAGCATGTGCTGTGAAATTCCAAGCGGTATGCTCTCAGATATGATTGGGCGGCGGAAAACTCTGATTTTATCAGGAGTTGTCTCGGCAGCAGGCTCATTCTGTATGATTGCAACAGACTGTTTCTGGGTGATTTTAATCGCTATGGGGCTGAACGCCTTCAGTTATAATCTTGTGTCAGGAACGCGGGAAGCGCTTACATACGACAGTCTCCTGGAAGGTGGGGCGGAGGAGCGGTACTTAAAGGTTTCTTCCATACAGGAAAACATTTATCTGGGAATTTTTGCAATGACAAATCTGCTCAGTGTGGTAACGGTGGCGCTCGGGTATCGCAAAGCGTATTTTATTTCTATAGTGCAGGGGATTTTAAGCTCTTTTGTGGCTATGCGCCTTTCGGAAGTAAATGTGGGAAGAGAAAAGAAGAAAGAAAAGCTGACTTGTGCAGACATAAGAAGAGAACTGATATTATATACAGGGCAAAGTCTGGGGGTTCTGAAAAAAAATCCATCTGTCTGCAGACGTATGCTGCTTGGCGGGCTTGTCGCAGCCGGGTGTTACGTAGTGAATATGATGATGCAGGAGCACCTTGTATCCTGTGGGCTGAAAGCAGGATGGATTGGCGTTCCCCTTTTATTTATTTCTATTTTCAGCATGGCGGGGGCGGCTCTGGCAGGGAAAACAGAGCAGGTGCAATTAAAGAAATTAATGCTTGTGGGAAGCCTGGCAGCGGGACTTTTTATAGCAGTGAGCAGCAGTACGGTAATCGCCGTTTCCGTATTTGCGGCAGGTATGGCGCACGGGGCGGAGGAAGTTTTGATGCTTCGGATAGAGAGTGAAAATCAGAAGGTGTTTTCCAGTGAAATACGTGCTACAATGGTATCGGTAAGCAGTATGATGTACAGTATTTTTATGGTGATTGTAAGTCCGCTTACCGGGTGGGCGGTAGAAAAATTGTCAATAGAAACAGCTTTTGCAGGTCTTGGGATTCTTGTGGCAGGTGCTGGAATGATTTTGTGCCGGAAACCCGAATCCAGTGTTGACAAACACTCCCGAAAACTATAATCTAAGGTTGGTACTATACTTATGGAGGAACTATAATTCATGAACAGAATATTTTTAGCGAAAAACAGAGAGCGCATTCTGGCTCAGTATGAAGAACTGAAAAAAGCCCTTCCGGAGCGTATGTCGGAAGTGGATAAGAAAATTTCTGAATGGGAGGAAAATACAGCTCTGGCATGCAAGTATATGTATATTACAATGCCGTACAGCGACATTGCAAACTATGAGCCGGAAATCTTTAAGGACTACGGAGAAAATGCAGTATGGCTCTGGGAAAACAGAGAAGACGTAAAAGCTCTTCCTGAGGAGATTTTCTTAAATTACGTGCTGTATTGCCGCGTAAACGAGGAAGAAGTGGCGCCGTGCCGTACCTTTTTCCGAAAGCAGATGGGTGAGCGAGTTCTTTCCCTTCACGGAAAGGCAGCAGCTCTTGAAGT
>Peterbilt_p2__coassemble_431_pt1 | contig 32173 bp, 36 predicted proteins | sample Peterbilt_p2__metabat2_low_PE_028 | metagenome-assembled genome bin Peterbilt_p2 | reverse complement strand
GCTGCAGAGAAAATCGATGTAGACGAGACAGGAAAGATTACAGGACTGTTCTAATATTTTTATTATACGAAAAGGAGAAATGAGAAATGGGATTTTCAACAAGCACATGTACAGAATTCGTTGAGGTTCTTGCTTCCAAGGCTCCGGTTCCAGGCGGCGGCGGTGCATCCGCTCTTGTTGGAGCTGTGGGAACAGCACTTGGAAACATGGTAGGAAGCCTTACAGTTGGCAAGAAAAAATATGCAGATGTAGAAGAGGAAATGTATGAATTAAAGGCAAAATGCGACCAGCTTCAGAAAGATTTCCTTCGTCTTATCGAGAGAGATGCGGAAGTATTCGAGCCTCTTTCCAAAGCTTATGGAATGCCTCGTGAAACAGAGGAAGAAAAGGCGGAAAAAGCAAGAGTAATGGAAATCGTATTAAAAGATGCCTGCTCTGTACCTATGGAAATTATGGAAAAATGCTGTGAAGCGATTGAACTGATCGTAGAATTTGGCGCAAAAGGCTCCAAGCTTGCCATCAGTGATGCAGGCGTAGGTGCTGCATTTTGTAAGGCTGCCTTAAAAGGTGCCAGCCTTAATGTTTATATTAACACAAAATCTATGGCAGACAGAGAATATGCAGAAGAGCTGAATAAAAAAGCAGATGCAATGCTTGAGAAATATACAAAGATTGCAGATGAAACATTTGACAGCGTACTTGCAAGATTAAAATAAATTGTACAGTGTTATAAAAAGCGGAGGGACAAAACAATGGCAAAACAGTTATTAGGAAAAGAAGTAACTGCAGCATTAAACGAGAGAATTAAGGGAAATGTAGCCGAATTACAGGCAAAAGGTGTAAATCCTACACTTTGCATTATCCGTGTTGGTGAGAATCCAAGTGATATTTCTTACGAAAAAGGCGCAACAAAGAGATGTGAGACATTAGGTGTAGCCTGCGAAAAAATTCTTCTTCCTGAAGATGTGGCACAGGAAGAGCTTCTTGCAACAATTGACAAAGTGAACAAAGACGACAGCATTCATGGTGTGCTTTTATTCAGACCTCTTCCAAAACATCTGGATCAGGCTGTGATTGAAAATGCCCTTGCACCGGAAAAAGATGTGGACTGTATGACTGATCTTTCCATGTCAGGCGTATTTACAGGAAAGAAGATTGGCTTCCCTCCATGTACACCACAGGCATGTATGGAAATTCTTGACCATTACGGAATCGACTGCACAGGAAAGAAGGCAGTTGTAGTGGGAAGAAGCCTTGTAGTAGGAAAACCGGCAGCTATGATGCTTGTTAAGAAAAATGCAACTGTAACAATCTGCCATACAAGAACAGTAGATATGCCGTCTGTTACAAGAGAGGCAGATATTGTAATCGTAGCAGCAGGACGTGCAGGCGTTGTTGGAGCTGAGTACGTAAGAGAAGGTCAGACAATCATTGATGTAGGTATCAATGTGAATGCAGAAGGCAAGCTTTGCGGTGATGTAGACTACGCGGCAGTTGAGCCGATTGTAGATGCAATCACACCGGTTCCGGGAGGAGTAGGAAGTGTAACAACTTCTGTTCTTGTTGGACATGTAGTAGAAGCTGCAATGAGAAAAGTAAACGCATGAGAATAGTACAGAAAAGAAAAGTTTTCTGTGCGCTGATGCTTGTGGGTGTCCTGGGAATCGGGACACCCTTTTCCATATATGGAGAAGCGCCGGACTATTCCGGGGAAGGGCAGATTACAGCGCCGGAAAAAACAGGCGAAGAAACACCAATAGACGATGCCACGGATAACACATACGACTACTATACAGTTATGGGAGATACTACTGTTGCGGCAGAGGATATGGTGCTTCATTTTAATAAACAGAATATGGAATACCCTTCGGAAGCACTTTCAGAAGGCGGAGCGCCGGATATTGAAACATTTTGTGGAATTGTGGTGGAAGAAGCCGAAGCAGAAGGTGTCCGCGGTGAGATTGTATTTGAACAGGCAATGCTGGAAACAGGATGGCTTCAGTTTCAGGGCGTATGTAAGCCTTCCCAGTTTAACTTTGCAGGACTTGGGGCAACAGGAGGGGACGAACCCGGAAATTCTTTTGTAGATGTACGGACGGGAATCCGCGCCCAGGTACAGCATTTAAAGGCATATGCCTCTTCTGAGGAGTTAAATCAGGAGTGTGTTGACGAAAGGTTTTCCCTTGTGACAAGAGAGTGCGCGCCTTACGTAGAATGGCTGGGAATTCAGGAAAATCCTTATGGTATGGGATGGGCAGCCGGAGAACATTATGGAGAAAAATTAAGAAATCTTCTGGCAGAATTAAAAGGTGAAATGAATTAAAAAGGAAAATAATGGAAACAGGATTTTACAGAAGAGAAACAGGCTTGTGGTATGTTTGAAGTACAAAAAAGAGAAAGGCGGATGATTAAAATGAAAAAAAGTATGAAAAAGATTTGCGTTTTTCTGGCTGTTCTTCTGGCAGTTGTGGCTCTTCCTGTAAGTGCGCAGGCGGATGGAAGAAAAAAACAGACCATTCAGGCCTCGAGTATGACTGTAAAAGTAGACCAGAAGAATAAAAGACTGAACGCAAAAGCAAAGACAACCATGAGCTATAAAAGCTCCAACCCTTCTGTTCTTGGAGTAAGCGCAAAAGGCGTGCTCACCCCGAAAAAAGGAGGGACGGTTAAGGTTACGATTTACGCGAAGGGTACCACAAAATACTTTTCTGCCAAAAAAGATGTGACTGTAAAAGTGTTAAGAGCCAGTCAGAGTGTTCAGGCATCCAATATGACAGTTTTTGTAGGGGAGTCAGGAAAGAAAATCGGCGCAAAAGCAAAAACAACTATGAGCTATAAGAGCTCCAATCCCTCTGTTCTTGGTGTGAGCGCAAAAGGTGTTCTTACCCCGAAAAGAGAAGGAACAGTAACAGTACGTATCAATGCAAAAGCAACAAGCAAATATACTTCTGCAACAAAAACGATTACGATTGATGTGAGAAGGCTGAATCCTGCAGAAGTAACCCTGAAGCCAGGGCGGAAATATAGCAATTATGATATAACAGGAGACCAGGAAGAGGATACAATCCTTGTAAAACAAACGAGAGGATATGCAAATCACGGAGAAGAGATGTACAGAGGTCTTGATCTGTACATAAACGGCAGAAAATGGTCTCTTCTGGAAGGGAATGATATGTATTATTATAACCCCGTAAAAATTAATCTGTATACATTAAAAAATGGAAAGCCGTTTTTAGAGTTATATGCCAACTCCGATAACGACTATCCTGTAATATCGGCGCTTTATCAGTGTGAAGGTGAGAGGCTGGAATGTGTAGTTGATTTTATGAGAGTCTTTGGAAATTACGGAAGACCTCACAGAAACGAGATGGTATCCGTAAAAGGAAATACCATGAAAATCCGTCAGAGTATGATGTCTTATTCTACAGGTATCTCGGAAATAGACTTTGATTATGGATATATGAATGGCACTTTGCAGCCAATCAGCGGAGTGGGAACATATACATATACATCTCTGGTTGCCGATGGACAGAGAAACAGAGGCATTTTAAATGCGGAGACCATATTATACAGTGCCCCGGGAGGAAATGCAGAACTTCTTACGATTCCGGAAGGCGGAAGAGTATCGGTTCTTCGCTGCAAAATGGTAAATCACGCCATGTATATTCAGGTTTCCTATAATGGAACGATCGGATGGCTGGAAGCACAGGAAGGATATGAAGATAAAGAAAACCGTCTGTTTGCAAATGTAGAGTACACGGGTTGAGTGTATGACAAAAGAAGAGCGGGTAGTAAAATATCTGGAAATTGCCGCGAAATACTGTCAATATGATACCAGCCATTTTCAGGAAACGCTCGGAGTATCTGATGGTGATGTGAGAGAACTACAGGAAAAAAGGGAAAAAGAGCTGAGCTTAAAGCCTGTGGAGAAGAGAAATGAAGTTGTGAAGAAGATAATAAAACCACTTCTTAAAAAGCATGGATTTTCTACTTCCGGAACTGACTGGAGACGCAGACTGGAAGATGATTCTTATCTCATAATTCACATGTTAAGTTCCCGGTTTAATGGAACTGCAACAGGGGCAAATTTCCGATTTCACATCAGTGCATCGAAAAAAGAAGAAATAAGAGGAAAACTTTCTAATCAGTGGATGTATAACCAGGGACGGGACTTGCTTCACGTTGATTTTTTACCTTACTGTGGAATGCTTTCGCCTTATTATTCCGGAGGAGAATATAAAATTGACGGCTATAAAAACTACTTGCCTGTAGACACTCCTCTTGAAGGAATTTTCAGACAGATGGAAGAAGATTTTGGAACGTATATTTTACCGGAGCTGGATAAGGTTCGCTGTTATGATGACTTTCCTAAATTGTGGGAAGAGAAAAGAAAAAGACAGAACGAAAAAGAAATATGTCTTCTCCGATATTATTACATGGCGCAGTGGTGTGCAAAGGAACAGACAGGAAGAGGATTTCAGGAACTGGTAGAATATAGAAAAAAACAGGGTTTAAAGAAAGCAGATATTTTATTGCACATAGACTGGCTGGACGTGTGCAGAAAAAATTCGGATTTTCCTGCTCTTGATGCCAGGGAGTTTGCTTTAAAAGCAGCAGAAGAGTAATACAGTAAGAAATATACAACAGAAAATTCCCCTTGCAGAATGTACCGACCCGAAAAGTCAGAACAAAAATCTGACGATTGGTGTCGGTACAATGATTGCTGCGAGGGGAATTTTTGTGTCATGGAAGGATTTGCCTGTTTTGTTCGAAATTATTTTAATTCCATGTTTTCAAGCTCTTTATCCGGAATTTTCGGAGTGGATTCTGCAACAAATTTTTTCAGGGCTTTTGAGGATTTTGAAAGAGGTGCGTTTGTTCCGGCGCCGCCCATACATCCTCCGGGACATGCCATGCCCTCAATCATACAGCCCTTTAATTTTCCTGCTTTTGCAAGTGTCAGAACTTTCTTACATTCTGTAAGGCTTTCTGCATGTTCAATATTTACAGGTACGTCCGGGTAATATTCTTTTAAGCAGGCTTCAATGGCTCCTGCTACGCCGCCTGCAACTGCATATCCACGGCCTGCTGCTGTTGCATCGTGAAGCTCTCCTGCATCTTCTGCTTCAGAAGGCTGGATTCCCTTAGCGTCAAACATTCCCCAGAGCTCTTCAAAAGTTACAACAAAGTCAACATCACTTCTTACAGTTGTCCGCATTGCCTCCAGTTTTTTTGAGGCACATGGACCGATAAAGACAACATGGGCGCCGGGATGCTCCTGCTTGATTTTTCGTGCGGTTGCTACCATAGGGGTAAGTTCTTGGGAAATGTTGTCAATCATGTCCGGGAAAAATTTCTTTGCCATAACAGACCAGGAAGGGCAGCAGGAAGTAAGGAGGAAAGGGATATTTCCTGTTGCTACTTCCTTGGCATAATGATGCGCTTCGGAAACAGCACCTACATCGGCACCAAAAGCAACCTCGTGAACAGCGGTGAAACCGAGTGCCTTTAAAGCACCGTGGAATTTTCCTGGTGTAACATCATCACCAAACTGTCCGATATAAGCAGGTGCTACTTCTGCGATGATTTCTTTTCCCTCTCTTAAAGCGTGGGCAAGTTGGAAAATCTGAGATTTATCAGAAATCGCCCCGAAGGGACAGCTTACCATACACATTCCGCAGGATACGCATTTTTCCTGATCAATATCGGCGCGTCCCTGTGAATCACTTGTAATTGCTTTTACGCCGCAGGCGCGCTCGCAGGGACGCTCTTTGTGGGCAATCGCATCATAAGGACAGATTGCTTTGCATTTCCCGCATTTAATACATTTTTCCTGGTCAATATGAGATTTTCCATTTACGATGGAAATCGCGTCTTTTGGACAGACGAGAAGGCAGGGATGTGCTACGCAGCCCTTACACATATTGCTGACCTCATATTTGTTGGGCGCGCAGGCTGCACAGGCGGAAGGAATTACCTGCATAAGCGGGGGTTCATAATATTTTTCATCAATATTACTTGCCTGTACACCGTCTGTCAAATGAACCGCTTTATTTTCCGGGCGGAGAGAAAGTCCCATAGCAAGACGAACACGTTCGCTGGCAACGGCGCGCTCTCTGTAAATACTGTCTCGGTATTTTGCCTGTTCCTGCACAATATTATAAGGAATGGCTTCAATATCGTGAATCAGAGATTCGTCTGTCGACTGAAAGCCTGCTTTTGCAATTTCTGTAAAAATTTTCCGGCGAATTTGTTTTACCGGAGTATCTAGATTTCTCATTTTACATCTCCTTTATTTTTAGTTTTCCACGCACTGTATATGATATATGATATAAGAAAAGGGCGAAAAAAGCAATGTATATTTTTTAACGGGATTGTTATAGAAAAAGCTTTGTATTTATTTTTGTACAATTAAAAAAAGTGCCATTTTACAATGGATTTCAAACGAATAAAAGCAGTAAAATATATATAAATTGCTTGTGATAACAGGTATATTCATGTATAATTAGAACATAACTTTATGGCGAAAAAATAAAAAAAGGTAATTTTGCACAAAACATAACACTGCCAAATAAGGAGGGAACTGAATGTTAGACCAGTCTTATTACAGAAAAACGGACGAAATTATTTCACATTACGGAAAGAAAGCTGCCTCACTGATTCCTATTATGCAGGACATTCAGGCAGAGTATCGTTATCTTCCGGGAGAGCTTCTTACCTATGTTGCGGAGCAGATTGGGGTAAATGAAGCAAAGGCCTATAGTGTAGCAACTTTTTATGAGAATTTTTCTTTTGAGCCAAAAGGAAAATATGTCATAAAAGTATGTGATGGAACAGCATGTCATGTAAGAAAATCCATGCCTGTAAAAGAGGCGATGATGAAAGAGCTTGGATTAAGTCATAAAAAACATACAACAGATGATATGTTATTTACGGTAGAGACGGTATCCTGCCTTGGAGCCTGCGGGCTTGCACCTACTTTGACAGTAAATGACGAAGTGCACCCGAAAATGACCCCGGAAAAAGCGGTGGAGCTTTTAAATGAATTGAGAGGTGAAAGCTTATGAGTATTCTCTGTAAAGAAGATTTATTAAAAAAACAGGAAGAAATCCGTGAAAATATAAAGAGTTATACCTGTCGTGTTCTGATTTGCTCCGGGACAGGCTGTATGGCATCCGGCGCACAGAAAATTTATGATGAGATGGTAAAATTATGTGAAGATATTGAAGGCGTACAGATAGAAATGCAGAAAGACGTACCTCATGTAGGTGTGGTCCGCACTGGTTGTCAGGGGCTTTGCGAACTGGGACCTCTTATGCGGATTGAGCCGTACGATTACCAGTACGTTCATGTTCAGGTGGAAGACTGTAAGGAAATTGTATCGAGAACAGTGCTTTTAGGGCAGCCGGTAGAGCGTCTGTTTTATCGTCATGAAGACAAAGTCTGTCCGCATCCGGATGATATTCCTTTTCTCAACCTTCAGACAAGAATTGTTCTGGAAAACTGTGGTAAAATTGATGCAGAATCCATAGATGAATACATAGCAGCCGGGGGATTTTCCGCTCTTGTAAAAGTTCTTACAGAAATGACACCGGAGCAGGTCATTGATGAAATTACAAGATCGAATTTAAGAGGAAGAGGCGGAGCCGGTTTCCCGGCAGGAAAGAAATGGTCACAGGTGGCAAGACAGCCGGAAAAAGTCCGTTATGTAGTTTGTAATGGTGACGAGGGAGATCCAGGTGCATTTATGGACGGATCTGTAATGGAAGGCGATCCGTATAAGATGATAGAAGGTATGATTATTGCCGCTTACGCAGTAGGTGCAGAAGAGGGTTATATTTACGTTCGTGCAGAATATCCTCTTTCTGTTAAACGTCTTCGCGTGTCTATAGAACAGGCAGAAAAATACGGCCTTCTGGGAGACGATATTATGGGCACCGGTGTAAATTTCCATCTTCACATTAACAGAGGCGCAGGTGCTTTTGTATGTGGAGAGGGTTCTGCCCTTACGGCTTCTATTGAAGGAAACAGAGGAATGCCACGTGTGAAACCGCCGCGTACAGTAGAAAAAGGGTTGTGGGAAAAACCAACCGTATTAAATAACGTAGAAACTTATGCAAACGTGCCGGGAATTATCTTAAAAGGAGCAGACTGGTTTAAAACAATCGGAACAGAGGGAAGTCCGGGAACAAAAACATTCTCTCTTACCGGTTCCATAGAAAATACAGGTCTTATCGAGGTGCCTATGGGAACGACACTTCGTCATATAATTTACGATATTGGCGGTGGATTAAAAAGCGGAGCTGCGTTTAAAGGAGTGCAGATTGGAGGACCTTCCGGAGGATGCCTTGTACTTGACCAGCTTGACCAGCCGCTTGATTTTGATTCTGTAAAGAAACTGGATGCAATTATGGGTTCCGGCGGACTTGTTGTTATGGATGAAAATACGTGTATGGTAGAGGTGGCACGTTTCTTTATGAGTTTTACCCAGAGAGAAAGCTGCGGAAAGTGTGTACCGTGCCGTGAGGGAACAAAACGTATGCTTGGTATTTTGGAAAAAATCGTAGAAGGAAAAGGGGAACTTTCCGACCTTGACCAGTTGGAAGAGCTTGCAAATATGGTGCAGAGCATGGCATTATGCGGACTGGGAAAAAGTGCGCCGCTACCTGTTTTAAGCACCCTGAAGCGTTTCCGGAAAGAATATGAGGAGCATATTGTAGATAAAAAATGTCGTGCGAAAGTCTGTACAGCCCTTCGTCAGTTTCACATCAATCCGGAGTTTTGTATCGGCTGCGGAAAATGTGCAAAGAACTGTCCGGCAGGAGCTATCACCGGAAAAATCAAACATCCGTATACCATTAACAACGATTTGTGCATTAAGTGTGGTGCATGTAAGGACAACTGTAACTTTGATGCCATTTATGTAGAGGCATAGAAGGGGGAAATACTATGGGATTTATGACAATAGACGGTAGAAAAGTAGAATTTACCGATGAAAAAAATGTTCTTTCCGTCATTCGGAATGCAGGAATTAATATTCCCACTTTATGTTATCATTCAGAGGTTTCCACCTTTGGAGCCTGCCGCCTCTGTACGGTAGAAGATGACAGAGGAAGAACCTTTGCTTCCTGCTCGGAAGAACCCAGAGATGGAATGGTGATTTATACCAACTCCGGAAAAATCAAAAAATATAGAAAACTGATTGTGGAGCTTCTTCTGGCAGCTCATTGCCGTGACTGTACTACCTGCGTAAAAAGCGGAGAGTGCGTACTTCAGGAACTTGCTCATCGTCTTGGTGTGCGGAATATCCGATTTGAAAATACAAGGGAAATTCGTCCTATTGATGATAGTTCTCCTTCGCTTGTGCGTGACCCAAATAAGTGTATTCTCTGTGGAGACTGTGTGCGTGCCTGTGAAGAGCTTCAGGGAATCGGAGCTCTTGGTTTTGCCTTCCGTGGAACAGAAGCGATGGTTATGCCTGCTTTTGATAAAAAAATTGCAGAGACGTATTGTGTCAATTGCGGACAGTGCCGTGTGTTCTGTCCTACAGGAGCGATTTCTATTAAAACTCATATGGATGAGGTGTGGGAAGCCCTTGCAGATAAAGATACTCGCGTAGTGGCTCAGATTGCACCGGCTGTGCGTGTCGCAGTAGGAGATCATTATGGTCTTACAAAAGGAAGAAGTGTGATGGGGAAAATTGTAAATGCTCTTCACAGAATGGGATTTGATGAGGTTTACGATACCGCTTTCAGCGCAGACCTTACGATTATGGAAGAATCTGCAGAGTTTCTCGAAAGAATTGAGAAAGGTGAAAATCTTCCGCTTCTCACTTCCTGCTGTCCTGCATGGGTGAAATTTATTACAGATCAGTATAAAGATTATATTCCGAATCTTTCAACCTGCCGTTCCCCTCAGGGAATGATGTCCGCTGTCATTAAGGAATACTTCAGGGATCCGGAACATGCTGCAGGAAAGAAGACAGTTATGGTATCCATTATGCCGTGTACAGCAAAGAAAGCAGAGGCAATCCGTCCAAACAGCTTTACGAAGGGAGAACAGGATACGGATATTGTTATTACAACGACAGAGCTGATTCGCATGATCGATAACTTTGGTATTGATTTTGCGGTACTGGATCCGGAAGCCTGCGATATGCCGTTTGGTTTCGGTTCCGGCGGAGGTGTTATTTTTGGTGTAACAGGCGGTGTGACAGAAGCAGTTCTTCGCCGTCTTTCTCCGGAGCATACAAAGGAAGCTATGCAGGCGATTTCTGAGTGTGGCGTTCGCGGAGAGGAAGGTATTAAAGAATTTTCTGTTCCGTACAAGGGAATGGAAATTAAGGTATGCGTGGCAAGCGGCCTTGCAAATGCAAGGACAGTAATGGAAAGAGTGAAAAACGGTGAAGCAGAGTATCATCTCATTGAAGTCATGGCATGTCGCCGCGGATGCATTATGGGAGGCGGACAGCCTACAAGAGCCGGCTCCAGAACAAAGGCTGCAAGAGCGAAGGGACTTTATAATGCAGATAATACCATGATTATTAAGAAATCAGATGAAAATCCGCTTGTGATTGAGTTGTATGAAGGACTTTTAAAGGGAAAGGAGCACGAGCTTCTTCATAATGATACCTATTAAATATGCCTTTAGTAAGACTTTGCCTCAGAAGAGAAAGTCTTTTAGAAACTGATATAAAAAATAAGACATAGAGGATGGCTCCCCTGCATATATTGTAGCAATACATGGGATTGTGTGAATATAGGCAGGGGGGCTTTTAATATGGAAAATTTTCAGGTTTACCGGGATATTCAGGCACGTACCGGCGGAGATATATACATAGGGGTTGTAGGACCTGTCCGTACAGGAAAATCAACATTTATCAGACGATTTATGGAGACAGCAGCTTTGCCGGGAATCCGTGCGGAAAAACAGGATGAAGTAAGAGATGCGCTTCCTGTAAGTGGTTCCGGAAAAATGATTACCACAGTGGAGCCGAAGTTTATTCCAAAGGAGGCTGTACCGGTTCTTCTTGGGGGAGAACAGAAGGTGAGGATAAAATTAATTGACTGTGTGGGATTCCTTGTAAAAGATGCAGCAGGTCATGTGGAGGACGGAAAAGAGCGTATGGTAAAAACGCCCTGGTCTGCAAAAGAGATTCCTTTTCATGAGGCAGCTCAGATTGGAACAGAGAAAGTGATTTCCCAGCATTCCACAATTGGTATTGTGATGACTACGGACGGAAGCTTCGGAGAAATTCCAAGAGAAAATTTTATTTCTGCAGAAGAGAGGACAATAGAAGCTCTGAAAAAACAGGAGAAGCCTTTTATTGTAGTTGTAAATTCTCAGATTCCCTATAAAGAGGAAACGCAGCAGCTTGTAAAAGAGATTCAGGAAAAATATAAGGTTTCGGCAATGGCGGTAAACTGTGAACAGCTTCGAAAAGAAGATGTAAGCCGCATACTGGAAAAGGTTCTCTATGAATTTCCTGTCAGTGAAATTCGTTTTTTTATCCCCAAATGGGTGGAGATTCTTCCTGCAGACCATGAGATCAAAGCACAGATTCTTTCACAGATACAGACATTATGTAAAAATATACGGCGCATTTGTCAGGTGACAAAGGAGGCACTTCATCTGGAGGGACCATATGTGCAGGAGATTCTTCTCGAGGAGGCAAGTCTTGCTACGGGAATTGTCCGTGTGAGGATTCAGATTAATGATGAGTATTATTATAAAATGCTGAGTGCTTTAAGCGGAGTAAACATGGAAAGTGAGTATGAGCTGATTCGTACCATGAAAGAACTTGCCGCCATGAAAGCGGAGTATGTAAAGGTGCAGGCGGCTCTTGAGGCAGTCAGAGGAACAGGGTACGGCGTGGTGGTGCCGGAGCTTTCGGAAATTCAGCTTGATGAGCCGGCTGTGATCAAACAGGGGAATAAATTCGGAGTAAAAATCCGATCCAAGAGTCCTTCCATTCATATGATAAAGGCAAATATTGAGACGGAGATTGCACCTATTGTGGGAACAGAGCAACAGGCAAAGGATTTGATCACGTATATAGGTGAGAGTGGGGAAAGAGGCGAAAGTATCTGGGAGACAAATATTTTCGGAAAATCTATCGAACAGCTTGTGCAGGACGGAATCCGTACGAAGGTTGCGGCAATCAGTGAGGAAAGTCAGGTAAAGCTTCAGGACACCATGCAGAAAATCGTAAACGACAGTAAGGGCGGACTAGTGTGCATTATTATATAAACGAAAAGCGGACAGAGCTGTGAACTTCATGGCACTGTCCGTTTTTCATTTCAGGCGTTTTCTCTTTGCCGTCTGTTCCAGTCAGAGAGAAAATTCATTTGTTCTTCATCAGAAAGCTTCTGGGAAACTGGGTCGTTTCCTGCTGCAGCGCAGCATAGTAAAACGAATCCCTGCAGGGCAAAAAACAGTATGAGAAATAAAATCATAAATGTTTCCTCCATAAAACAATTTCAAATTATAATTTCAGCATTTCCATATAACAGAAGTTTATACATTTTATGAAAATATAGTGGAAATTTGCATAAAATTTTGATATAATTTTTATTTGACTATAACACAGGAAAAGGGGATTCTATGAAGAACACAATGTTTAAGGTGCACAGTGTTTATTCAAAAGAGGACATTGTGCAGATGGAAAAAATGGCGACCAGAAAGCTGCGTCACAGAAGTATGCTGGCAGCAGGGATTGTACTGCTCCTTTATGTGGGACTTCTTCTCTGGGCGTCTGTACAGGAAACAGGGCAGATTGTACTTGCATTTCTTATTCCGGCAAGTGTGCTGGAGCTGATTGTTGTTGTGACAGTAATCTGTACCTTTGTCATGATGCTGAGTATGCCCTATCATAAGGCGAATAAAACAATAAAAGAAGCTCCGGGAGGAGTGATAAAGGCAAATTATTACTTTTATGAGAAAACATTTCAGTATGGCTGGGGAAATCGTTTTGCCACTATTGCCTATATGGATGTGCAGGAATTTTGGAATCTTCCTACAGCATTTTATATTAAAGCGGAGGATCTTTCCTACTGGGTAAAGAAAACAGATTTTGAAGTAGGAACACCGGAGGCTTTTGCTCAGTACATGAAAGAAAAAATTAATTGCAAAGTGGTTGAAAAATAATCCTCTCCGTGTCAGACAGAGACAACACAGAGAGCATATCTGAATAGAATATACCAGAATCCTATAAGATTTTGGAGTATATTATGGAACAGAAAACATACACAGGAAAAGGCGTAGGTGTGGCGACGTTAGATACTGGCATTTGGAGCCATGTAGATTTCGAAGACCGCATCTGCGCTTTTTCTGATTTCCTGGCATACAGACAAAAGCCATATGATGATAATGGTCATGGAACGCATGTTGCAGGGATTCTGGGAGGAAGCGGAAAAGCTTCCAAAGGAAAATATAAAGGTATCGCAAGTAAGTGCAATATTATTGCGTTAAAAGTTCTTGACAGCCTGGGAAATGGAAATAAGGAAGATGTGCTTCGGGCTTTTTCCTGGCTGATAAAAAATAAAGAAAAATATAATATTCGTGTAGTAAACATTTCGGTGGGAACAACTTATAAAGCAAGAACAGACCATGATGTGCTGATAGAAGGAGTAGAAAGATTGTGGGATGAAGGGTTTGTTGTAGTAACGGCAGCAGGCAATCAGGGACCTGCTCCCGGAAGCGTAACTGCGCCGGGATGCAGCAGAAAAGTGATAACGGTAGGCTCAAGCGACTTGCTGGAAGGAAGAGGGGCAGTATCCGGGCGCGGCCCTACATTCCAGTGTGTCTGTAAGCCGGATCTTGTGGTTCCGGGAAAACGGATTGTTTCCTGTGCAGTGGGAATGCCGGACGGATATGGAGTAAAAAGCGGAACATCTATGTCAACCCCTGTTGTATCAGGAGCGGTTGCCTGTATGCTGGAGAAAGATCCGTTTCTTATGAATGTGGAAATCAAAATGATGTTGAGGGAAAGCTGCGATGATTTGGGACTTCCCAGGAATCAGCAGGGTTGGGGGCTGTTTAATATGGAAACTTTTATGAGCCTGTAAAAAGTTGAAAAAAATTTCTTGTGGTAAAGCGAAAAAGCGTTGACGAATGGAAGATTTTTGAGTAAAATGGAAGCAGTCAGTGTCATAGGAGGAAGAAAAATGGAAAACAGGCGTGTAAAAATGAACAAACAGACAAATCTTCTTCAACTGGAAGAGCATATGTATCCTTTAGTCGATGTGGAAAAACCGAATGTATTTCGAAATCTTTTCCCGTATTCAGAGGTTCCGAAAATTGCATTTAACGACCGTATTGTGCCCCATCATATGCCGGAGGAAATCTGGATTACAGATACCACATTCCGGGACGGTCAGCAGTCACGTACCCCTTATACGACAGAACAGATTGTAAGAATTTTTGATTATCTTCATAAGCTGGGAGGACCGGAAGGAAAAATCAGGGCATCTGAATTCTTTCTTTACAGCAAAAAAGACAGAGATGCCGTAGAAAAATGTATGGAGAGAGGGTACGAGTTTCCCGAGGTAACAAGCTGGATTCGTGCAAATAAGAAGGACTTTCAGCTTGTAAAAGACATGGGAATGCAGGAGACAGGAATCCTTGTAAGCTGTTCCGATTATCACATCTTTTACAAGATGAAAATGACACGAAAACAGGCGATGGAGCATTATTTGAGCATTGTAAAAGAATGTCTGGAAATAGGTGTTGCCGTACGCTGCCATCTTGAGGATATTACAAGAGCGGACATTTACGGATACGTGATTCCCTTCTGCCTGGAGCTTATGAAACTTCGTCAGCAGTACGGTATTCCGGTAAAGGTGCGCTGCTGTGATACGATGGGATACGGAGTCAATTATCCGGGAGCTGTGATTCCCCGTTCTGTGCCGGGAATTATTTATGGTATCATGGTACATGCAGGAGTTCCCTCAGAACTGATTGAGTGGCATGGACATAATGATTTTTATAAGGCGGTAAGCAATTCTACAACTGCATGGCTTTATGGAGCCTGCGGTGTAAATACCTCACTTTTCGGAATCGGAGAGAGAACAGGAAATACACCTCTTGAAGCAATGGTATTTGAATATGCTCAGTTAAAAGGCAATCTGGGTGGAATGGATACTACTGTGATTACTGAGCTTGCAGAATATTATGAAAAAGAAATTGGATACAAAATTCCGCCGCGAACTCCTTTTGTGGGAAAAAATTTTAATGTAACAAGAGCAGGCATCCATGCAGATGGTCTTTTGAAAAATGAAGAGATTTACAATGTATTTGATACCGAGAAATTTTTGAACCGTCCTGTGGAGGTTGCTGTGTCAAATACCTCAGGCTTAGCGGGAATTGCACATTGGATGAACAGTCATTATCACTTAAAAGGTGAAAAACAGATTGACAAAAATTCTGAGCTTGTTACAATGATAAAGGTATGGGTAGACCGGCAGTATGAAGAAGGCCGTGTCACAGTGCTCACAGACGAGGAACTTGAAAAAGTGATTGCAGAGTCCTGCAGCCGCTTAAATATTTCCCTTTAAAAAGGAAGAAATGGAGGATAATGATGGATAAAATTCAGATGCATACACCGCTTGTTGAGATGGACGGGGACGAGATGACAAGAATCCTGTGGCAGATTATTAAAGAAGAACTGCTTTTTCCATATATTGATTTAAAAACAGAGTATTATGACCTTGGTTTGGAACACAGAAACGAGACAGATGACCAGGTTACGATTGACGCGGCAGAAGCTACAAAGAAGTATGGTGTAGCTGTAAAATGCGCAACGATTACTCCAAATAAAGCGCGTATGAGCGAGTATGACCTAAAAAAAATGTACAAAAGTCCAAATGGAACAATTCGTGCAATTTTAGATGGAACGGTATTCCGTGCTCCGATTGTGGTGAAAGGAATTGAACCGTGTGTAAAAAACTGGAAAAAGCCGATTACTATCGCCCGTCACGCATATGGGGATGTTTATAAAAACACGGAATTTTATATTGACAAACCGGGAGATGCGTATCTTGTATTTCAGGGAGAGGACGGAGAAGAAAAGAAAGAACTGATTCATCATTTTGATGGAAGCGGCGTTCTTCAGGGACTTCACAATGTGGATGCTTCCATTGAAAGCTTTGCGAGAAGCTGTTTCTCCTATGCGCTTGATACACATCAGGATTTATGGTTTGGAAGCAAGGATACAATTTCCAAAACATATGATGGAAGATTTAAAGAAGTGTTTAATCAGGTATATGAAACAGAGTTTAAAGAAAAATTTGAGGCGGAGGGTCTGGAATACTTCTACAGTCTGATTGATGATATTGTAGCACGTATTATGAAGGCTGAGGGCGGATTTATCTGGGCATGTAAAAATTATGACGGAGACGTTATGAGCGATATGGTATCTTCTGCATTTGGCTCTCTTGCCATGATGACTTCTGTTCTTGTATCTCCTCATGGGTATTATGAATATGAGGCGGCACACGGAACGGTACAGAGACATTATTATCGTCATCTGGAAGGAAAAGAAACTTCCACTAATTCCGTTGCAACAATTTTTGCATGGACAGGTGCTTTGAGAAAAAGAGGAGAGCTTGATGGTACAGAAGAGCTTGTAAACTTTGCTGACAAACTGGAAAAAGCGACTCTTTCTGTAATCGAAAGCGGAAAGATGACAAAGGATCTTGCGCTGATTACTTCAATCGAGAATCCGGTTGTTTTAAACAGCAGAGACTTTATTCTTGCAATCAGAGAAGAGCTTGATAAGCTTCTTTAAAAAAATAAACATACGAAATAGCTCCGGAAACAGGATTTTTGTTTTCGGGGCTGTTTTCCGTGATAAAAAGTGTTTGGAGGAAATGGAAGAAAAATGCGTATTTCCATGATTGGAATTGACCACAATATGGCACCTGTGGATGTTCGTGCCCAGTTTGCCTTTACAAAGAAAAATGCAGGGGAGGCAATGGAAGCTTTAAAATCCTGTCCGGGGATCAGCGGCTGTATTATACTTTCGACCTGCAACCGTCTGGAGCTTTGGGTAAGTGCGGAGGAGGATACAGAACTTCCCCTGTACGACTGGCTCTGTGATTTTAAAGGGATTCACGATGCCTCTTTAAAAAAATACTTTACAGAGCGTGAGGGAAAAGAAGCAGCAGAACACCTTTTTTATCTCACAAGTGGGTTGAAATCGCAGATTCTGGGAGAAGACCAGATTCTTACTCAGGTCAAAGATGCGTTAAGTCTTGCGAGAGAATGTTTTGTTACAGACAGTGTAATGGAAGTGCTTTTCCGTATGGCAGTGACAGCAGGAAAAAAAATAAAGACAGAAGTTCCTTTTGCTCACGGAAATCCCTCTGTTATTCACCAGGCGGTAAAAATGCTGAAAAGTCAGGGATATTCTGTTTGTGGAAAAACCTGTATGGTGATTGGAAACGGAGAAATGGGAAAGGTGGCAGCTCAGACGCTTAAAGAGGAAGGGGCAGATGTAACAGTAACGGTGCGCCAGTACAGAAGCGGTGTTGTCAACATTCCGGTCGGCTGTAAACGAATCAATTACGGGGAACGTATGGAGTATCTTCCGAAATGCGACCTTGTAGTAAGCGCTACGGCGAGCCCGAACTTTACATTAAGAGAGGAACAGTTTGAAAATCTGGAGCTGGAAAAAACTCTGATTTTAATTGATTTGGCAGTACCGAGAGATATAGAACCTGAGGTGGGATATGCAGAAGGGGTTACCCTGTATGATATGGATAGTTTTCACTTTAATGAAAACACAGAGGAACTGCAGGAACATCTGGAGGCAGCGGGAAAAATTGTCCGGGAGCAGATGGATGAATTTTATCAGTGGCTTGACGGACGCGATATTATTCCACGCATTCAGGATATTAAAGAAGAGGCAGTGCATGATTTGAATCTCCGCATTGCAAAAATACTGAAGAAAACACCTATGGAAGAATCAGACAGAGAAAATCTTGAAAAGGCAGTAGACCAGGCAGCAGGAAAGGTGATAAATAAACTGATTTTCGGACTTCGGGACAGTCTAAATCAGGATGCGTTTCTTGAATGTGTAGCAGGATTGGAGAAATTATATGAAGAATAAACGGTATTTTCCCATGTTTGTGGATTTGTCAGATAAGAGTATCGTAGTGGTTGGGGGAGGAAATATTGCTACAAGAAGAGTAAAGACACTTCTTTCTTTTACAAGAAATGTGACAGTGATTGCTCCGAGAATTACAGTGGAGCTTTCTGAACTCGGAAAAGCAGGGCAGATTCAGATTTTAAATCGCCCGGTAAAGCGTTCGGATTTCCGACAGGCGTATATGGTAATCGCCGCCACGAATGACAGGAAATTAAACGATGACATTTACAGAGTCTGTAAGGAAGAGGGCGTCTATGTAAATGTATCAAGTGACAGGGAAAAATGTGATTTTTATTTTCCGGGAGTATTTATGAAAGATGAAGTTGTAGTGGGAATCACAGCCAGCGGACTTGACCATAAAAAAGCAAAAAGAGTGCGGGAAGAAATTGAAAATGCACTGGAAAAGACAGCAGGAGAATCAGACTATGAAGAATGAAGTGGTGATCGGCAGCAGAGAGAGTAAGCTTGCTGTGCTGCAAAGCGAAATGGTGCGCGATTACATAAAGAAAAAGAATCCGGATATGGATGTAAGGATTCTTACCATGAAAACAACAGGGGATAAGATTCTTGACAGAACTCTTGACAAGATTGGAGGAAAGGGGCTTTTTGTAAAAGAACTTGACAGAGCTCTTCTTGATGGAAAAAGTCAGCTTTCTGTTCACAGCTTAAAAGATATGCCTATGGAGGTTCCGAAAGAACTGCCTCTTCTTGCTTTTTCAAAAAGAGAGGATGCAAGAGATGTTTTGGTTCTTCCGGAAGGAGTAAAAGAGCTGGATCCATCAAAACCTCTTGGATGCTCCAGCCTTAGAAGAACGCTGCAGCTTAAAAAACTGTATCCGGATATGGAAGTAAAAAGCATCCGGGGAAATCTTCAGACCCGCCTTCGTAAACTCGACGAGGGGGAATATGCAGGGCTTATTCTGGCTGCGGCAGGATTAAAACGACTTGGACTTACCGATAGGATCAGTCGGTATTTTACGCCGGATGAGATGATACCTGCGGCAGGACAGGGGATCCTTGCAGTACAGGGATGTGAAAACAGAGATTACTCTTTCCTTGAGGGATACTGTGATGAAGATGCCTGGATTTGTGGAAATGCAGAGCGTTCCTATGTAAAATATTTAAACGGAGGCTGTTCTTCTCCTGTTGCTGCCTATGCAGAAACAAAGGAAGATGAAATTTTTATCCGTGGACTTTATTACAGTGAGGAGAAAAAAATATTTCTTGTCGGAAGTATTCGCGGAAAAAAAGAAGAGGGGGAAGCACTCGGCATAACCCTGGCAAAGCAGCTTCGTGATGCGGCAGAAAAAGGAGAGACAGAATGACAAATGGAAAAGTATGGCTTGTAGGAGCCGGTCCGGGAGATATTGGACTTTTTACCATAAAAGGTATGGAGATTTTAAAAAATGCGGAGGTTGTAGTGTACGACAGCCTTGTGGGGCAGGGCGTACTTTCGCAGATTCCCCCACATGCCCGTCTTATTAATGTGGGAAAACGTGCCAGCCATCACACTATGGCACAGGAAAAAATAAATCAGGTACTTCTTGCAGAAGCACAGAAGGGATACCGAGTGGTACGTTTAAAAGGAGGGGATCCATTCCTTTTTGGACGTGGAGGAGAGGAACTTGAACTTTTAAAAGCCAATGGGATTCCATATGAGGTTGTTCCCGGGGTGACTTCTTCTATTTCAGTCCCTGCATATAATGGAATTCCTGTTACACACAGAGATTTCTGTTCTTCCCTTCATATTATTACAGGACATAAACGAGCAGGAAAAGAGTATGATATTGATTTTAAGGCTCTTGTAGATACAAAGGGTACACTTGTATTTCTTATGGGAGTTTCCGCGCTTTCTGATATTTGTCAGGGGCTTTTAGATGGAGGAATGACACCGGATATGCCTGCTGCCATTTTGCAAAAAGGAACCACAGCAGGACAGAAACGGATTGTGGCAACTGTCTCCACTCTGCCTCAGGAAGTAGAGAGACAGGGAATTGAGACGCCGGCGATTATTGTAGTCGGTAAGGTGTGCAGCCTTTCTGAGGAATTTGCCTGGTATGAAGAAATGCCTCTTGCAGGGTGGAAGGTGCTTGTAACAAGACCAAAAAGTCTTGTATCAGAAACTTCCCGTAAGCTTCGTGAAAAGGGTGCGGAAGTACTTGAACTTCCTTCTATCTGTACAGAGCCTCTTTCTGATCAGAGTCGTCTTTATGAGGCGATGGAGCAGTTGGAAAAATATAGATGGCTTGTATTTACAAGTCCTACAGGAGTGGAAGTCTTTTTTCAGGAAATGGCAAAAAGAGAAAAAGATGTGCGGGCCCTTGGAAATATAAGAATTGCGGTCATCGGAGAGGGAACAAAGAAAAAACTTCGGGAAAAAGGGATTTTTGCGGATTTTGTTCCATCTGTTTATGATGGAGATACTCTTGGAAGAGAACTTGGAGAGATGATTCTGGAAGGAGAGCATATCCTGATTCCAAGAGCGGAAAAGGGAAATGAAAATCTGACAGCCTTTCTTGAAAAAGCAGGTGCTGTTGTAGAAGACATCCCTACTTATGCAACCCATTATGAAAAAAGTCTTCTCATAGACGAAAAGAAAGAATTTGAAGAAGGAAATATAGATTGTGTTGTGTTTACAAGTGCTTCTACTGTAAAAGGATTTGCAGAAGGAACAGAAGGACTTGATTATACAAGAATAAAAGCTGCCTGCATTGGAAAACAGACAAAGGCGGCAGCGGATTCTCTGGGAATGAAAACTTATATGGCGGAAAAAGCCACCATTGACAGCCTCATTGCCCTGGTGGAAGACATGAAAAGGAGCGAGGAAACATGGAACTGATTCAAAGACCAAGAAGGTTAAGAGGCAGCGAAACACTGCGAAAAATGGTACGGGAGACAAGAATGGATAAATCTTCTCTTATTTATCCCCTTTTTGTAAAAGAAGGCGTGGGTATTGAGGAGGAGATTCCTTCCATGCCCGGACAGTACCGATACAGCATTGACAGACTTCCTTACGAGCTGGAACGCCTGACAAAAGCAGGTGTGGGAAGCGTTATGCTGTTCGGTATTCCGGATTATAAGGACGAAGTGGGAAGCGGGGCATATGATCCGGATGGGATTGTACAGAGAGCTTTGCGCGCTGCAAAGAAGGAATTTCCAAATCTGTATTATATTACAGATGTATGTATGTGTGAATATACTTCCCATGGACATTGCGGCGTTCTCTGCGGTCATGAGGTGGAAAATGATAAAACCCTGACGCTTCTTGCAAAAACAGCGCTTTCTCATGTGGAGGCAGGAGCGGATATGGTGGCGCCTTCTGATATGATGGATGGACGTGTGAGGGCAATTAGAGAATGTCTTGATGGAAACGGACATAAGGAAACGCCAATTATGTCTTACGCAGTAAAATATGCGTCTGCCTTTTATGGACCTTTCCGTGATGCGGCAGGATCTGCGCCTTCCTTTGGAGACAGAAAAAGCTACCAGATGGATTTTCACAACAGGCGGGAAGGAATGAAAGAGGCGCTTGCTGATATTGAAGAAGGGGCAGATATTATTATGGTAAAACCTGCTCTTGCATATCATGATTTGATTTCTGAAATTTCCAAAGTGACAAATGTTCCAATGGCGGCGTACAGTGTGAGCGGAGAGTATGCAATGGTCAAGGCAGCAGCCCAGATGGGATGGATTGATGAGGAAAAAATCATCTGTGAAATGGCTGTTGGCGCTTATCGCGCAGGCGCACAGATTTACATTTCTTATTTTGCAAAAGAGCTTGCAAAATTTATGGACGAAGGGAGAATTGGCTGATGACAAAATCAGAGCAATTATTTGAACGTGCAGTAAAAAGAATTCCGGGAGGCGTAAACAGCCCGGTCCGTGCCTATGGTGCAATCGGAGAAGCTCCCAGATTTATTGAAAAGGCGGATGGCTGTTATATTTACGATGTAGACGGGAATCGTTACATTGATTATATTGATTCCTGGGGTCCTATGATTCTCGGACATAATTTTCCTGCAATTAAAGAAAGTGTTGTAAAAGCATGTGAAAATGGTTTGAGTTTTGGCTGTGCAACAGAAATAGAGGTGGAAATGGCAGAGTTTATCTGCGAAAACATTCCTCATATAGAAATGATCCGAATGGTGAATTCCGGTACAGAGGCAGTGATGAGTGCAGTTCGGGCGGCAAGAGGATTTACAGGAAAAAATAAGATTATTAAATTTGCAGGATGCTATCATGGGCACAGCGATGCTATGCTGGTAAGTGCCGGCTCCGGTGTGATGACAAGCGGCGTTCCTGACAGTGCTGGAGTGCCAAAGGGCTGTACAGAAGATACTATGACAGCGGTATATAATGATCTTTCCAGTGTGGAGGAGCTTCTTCAGCAGTCAGAGGGAGAAACAGCAGCAGTAATTGTAGAGCCTGTAGGTGCAAATATGGGAGTGGTTCCTCCAAAAGAGGGATTCTTAAAGGGGCTTCGAAGCCTTTGCGACAAATACGGTGCGCTTCTTATTTTTGACGAGGTAATTACAGGTTTTCGTCTTGCTTTTGGGGGTGCGGCAGAGTATTTTGGCGTGAGACCGGATCTGGTAACTTATGGAAAAATTATCGGAGCAGGAATGCCGGTAGGTGCATACGGAGGAAGAAAAGAAATTATGGAGATGGTTTCTCCGGTAGGAGCTGTATATCAGGCGGGAACATTAAGTGGAAATCCCATTGCCATGGCGGCAGGTCTTACTCAGTTAAAGTATCTTCATGCGCACCCTGAGATTTATAAAGGTTTGGAGGAAAAAGGAGAGAAGCTTTACGGAGGAATGAAAAAACTTTTGAAAGAAGAGGGGCTTTCTTATCAGCTCAACCACATTTCTTCTCTTGCAAGCCTTTTCTTTACAGAAGAAGAGGTAGTGGACTATCAGTCTGCAAAGACTTCCGACACAAAAGCATTTGCAGAGTATTTCAAAGGAATGCTTGGTATGGGAATCCATATGGCGCCGTCGCAGTTTGAGGCAATGTTCCTCTCGGATGCACATACTGATGAGGCAATCGAAAAGACTCTTGATGCCGTGAAAAAGTATTTTTCGCAGAAGTAAACTTGTTCATAGAAACAGTTTATGCTATAATGGAATCACTTTATAAAGGCGATTAGGAGGCGGACAAAATGGGCAAAAAGAAATATGTGGCTTATGTGGGCTCTTATACTCACGGAGTCAGTAAAGGAATAAAAGTATATGATGTAGACGTGGAAAAGGGGCTTCTTACAGAGAGAAACGAAGTGGAGGTAAGTAACTCTTCACATACCGCTGTTTCCAAAAACGGGAAATACCTGTATTCCATAGAAGATGAAGGTGTTGCCGTTTTTGAAAGAGATAAAGACGGTGATCTGGCACGAATGAACAGTGTTGACATTGACGGTATGAGAGGCTGCTATCTTGCCACAGATGTGGATGGGAAATATCTTTACGTGGCAGGGTATCACGACGGAAAAGTAACGGTTGTGCATACGCATCGTGACGGAAGTCTTGGAAGTCTTATGGATGGTGTTTTTCATAAAGGCCTTGGCAGTGTGGCAGAGAGAAACTTCAGACCGCATGTGAACTGTGTGCGCCCCACACCGGATAACAAGTATCTCTGTGCAGTAGACAATGGAATTGATCAGGTAAAAATTTACCGCATCAATAAGAGGACACATAAGTTGGAACTTGTTGATATTTTAAGATGTCCCAGAGAGACCGCTCCTCGTATTATCCGTTTCAGTGACGATGGAAAGTATGCGTATCTTCTCTGTGAGCTGAGTAACGAAATTCGTGTTTATACATATGATGGAACAGGGAAACATCCGGAATTTGAATTGATCCAGACGATCAGTACTCTGCAGAAAGCAGAGGATCAGGATGCTGTGCATAATGCGGCAAGCGGCTTAACACTTGCCAATGACGGAAAACATCTTTTCTGTACAACTGCAGGAGAAAATACAGTTTCCATGTTTGAAATCAATCCGGAGGATGGTATTCTTACAAAGAAATTTACTCTTCCTATTAGTGGAGATTATCCGAAGGATATTGTGATTTTCCCTGATGATAAGCATCTCGCAGTAACAAACCATGCAAGCAATACCATCACGGTATTTTCCATTGATTATGAAAAGAATATTATTGTTATGAACGGAAAACCATTAAAGGTAGACATGCCGAACAGCATTCACATCTGGGCAGTTCCGGAAGAAGAATAAAAGACAGGAAATTAGAAAAGGATATTCAAAGAGAAACCAGAAACACTCTTTGAATATCCTTTTTTGAATTATTTTTTGTAAAAATCAAGAATGCGGTCCAGCCGTGCGCTCATGTTGGAAAAGAGTGCGTCTGTAATAGTGAGGGCAGCCATAGCTTCTACAACAACGACGGCTCTCGGAACAATAACCGGGTCGTGTCGTCCGTGAATAACCATGTCAAACTCTTCGCCGTTTTTTGTGATGGTATGTTGTGGCTGACTGATAGATGGTGTGGGTTTTATATGGGCGCGGAGAATAATTTCACTTCCGTCGCTCATCCCCCCCATAATCCCGCCGGAGTGATTAGAGGTTTTACATACATTTCCGTCTTTTATGCAAAAGCCGTCATTGTCTGTGGAGCCGTTCAGGGAAGTGACTTGAATGCCGTCTCCAATTTCTATGGCTTTTACAGCGCCGATAGACATGAGTGCTTTTGCGAGTTCAGCATCCAGCTTTCCAAATACAGGATCGCCAAGACCGGCAGGAACGCCCTGAATACGGCATTCAATGACACCGCCTGCACTGTCGTGATTTTTCATGCATTGTTCCAGATATTCTCCGGCTTTTGCAGCAGCTTCTGCATCAGGCATATAGAACGCATTATTTTGTATTTCTTTTGCATCAAAGGAAGAGATAGAAACAGGACCGATAGAACGGGTATATGTAAAAAAGGAAATTCCAAGCTCCTTTAAAAGCTTTGATGCAATAGCTCCGGCGGCGACGCGGCCTGTTGTTTCACGACCTGAGGAACGTCCTCCGCCGCGGTAATCACGAATGCCGTATTTCTGGTCATATGTATAGTCTGCATGTCCCGGGCGATAGGAATAAGCGATATTTCCATAGTCTCTGGAGCGTTGATCTGTATTTCGGACCATGAGAGAAATCGGTGTTCCTGTTGTTTTTCCTTCGAAAACACCAGAGAGAATTTCGACCTCGTCACCCTCTTTGCGGGTGGTGGTGTAGCGGCTCTGTCCGGGACGACGTCTGTCAAGAAAACGCTGAATATCTTTTTCTTCGAGGGAAAGGCCGGCTGGACAGCCATCTACTATTGCGCCAAGTGCTTTTCCGTGAGATTCTCCCCAGGTTGTAACTACAAATTTTTTTCCAAATGATGATTGACTCATGGGAACTCCTTTCTGTTGTTCTGCGAATATATTTCCGGATTGTTCTTCGGATTTATGGAGATATTATATCGGAGTGTAAAAAGTTTGTAAAGGGCATTGTTTTAAGAGAAACCTTGATTTTTCGCGTTTTTCCTTATTTTATGCGGTTTTCCGGGTTCGGGATATTTGTTTTTATCAAGTCTTATAATGAGATAAAACGGGACGATTAGTCACAGTTAGTCACAAATCCGGAAGCTGTATTTTTTCAATCTCGGTTCTTAAATCTTCCAGGGAACGGTGTCCGTAAACGGCATTTGTCAAATCATTCCCGAAAGAGTGACCGAGAAGACGTTTTCTGTCGTTTTCATTTACCTGATATTTTTCGCAGAGCATAGAAAAGGTATGTCTGCAGTCATGCGGAGTATGTCTTTCGATTCCTACACTGGAAAGAAAAGGATACAGGTGTTTGCGGAAAGTATCTTCTGTGGTAGTCAATAATCCCTCATCTCTTTTTAATCGCCTCTCTACAAGCTCCTGTATTCCAGAATGAATGGGAACCATTCTGTTTTTTCCGGATTCTGTTTTTACTCCTCCGAGAAAATACTTTTCTTCAAGAAAAACCTGCATGGTTCGATATGCCTTGATACGATAACCGGAATAGCACATGATCAGAAGAAATTCTGCTACAGGATGCGCTTTGTTTTCCCATAAAATTTTTAATTCTTCTTCGCTGAAAGGCACGCCATGTTCACTGTCATCTGGACGGTTTGCTTTCAAGTGGACTGTTTTATCTTCCTCTATGTATTCATACATTACAGCAAACTTACTCATTTGCTTCATGAGAGTGACCATCCAGTTTGCGCTGCCGTATCTTTCAGCTTTCGTATCTACTGTACTTTGGAAATCGCGGTACTTTAAATCTGTAAAAATACGATTGTGAAGAGGCTCACATTTCTTATATGCTGCCTGCAGACCTCTGCGCAGCCCATCGGAAAACTCTCTTGTTTTATTTTCTTCAAATTTCCATCTGTAAAATTTTTGGTATATATCGGAAAAAGTAAGTTCTCGGATTTCCGGATGCTTATCCTCAACACCTTTAATGGTAGAATAATCTGCCACAATGCGCTGAATTAATACATCTGCATCAAGAGTGTTTTTGACTTCCAATTCCTTTTCCATTCCCGGCTCGTAGGAACCTGCCTTATATGCGGTGAGAACCGTGAAGCCTTTTACCCAGTCATCCACATAGCATAGGGCAGCAGGACGCTGCACATGTCCCAACGAATCTATGACGGAGGGAGGGTGGACAGCATAACAGTTTCGCCTGCCGGACCCCAGATATCGGATAGTGCCAAATCCGGAGGGGAGTTTTGGGTATTTCTTTCTTTTTTTCTTAGGCATTTTACCATCTCCTTTAAAAATGAGTATAAAAATAACAGCCAGCAGGAACAAAGGTTCCGCTTGCGATGGCTGCCCGAAGATGATACAATATTCCTGCACGAAAAATATACATACATCTTCGGATGTGGAGCCGTCTCTGTGTTGGTAGCACAGGGGCGGTTTTTCAGTTTGACAAATAGTTATGTTTGACATATAATATACTTAACAAGGGAGCCGGAAGGTGACTGCACTTCACCCGTCCCGGCGAAAATCAAGTAAAACTATTTTAGAAATAGCCGTTCCTAAACTTTGACGAGAGCAGGACGGCTATTTCTTATGTGTAAGATTCAGAATTGATACAATCAGTAAAGCAACGCTTACGATTAAGCTTAATTCTTCATATGTACTCATAATAATCACCGCCTTCCGTAAGGTCTCGGAATGGGTGAGAGCACGTCCCCCGGCTCCCCGGGTAAGTATATTATATTTTTACTTGTTCCCCGGCCGGAGCCGGGGAAAGTTTAACAGAAATAATGGATTTCTCCAAAATAGTTCATCCATTTGGAAATAACATCTTCGCTTCTTGCTTCAATCATACGCATAATATTTCTTAAAGTATGAGAAGGAATACGAGAATTGTTATTACACAAAAGACATTTTCCAGTGCTGGTAATCCATATTTTAGTGGAATTAGCAGTAGGAGAGCCTTTGGCAATATGAACATGTATGGGCTCTAAAGGCTTGCTTTCGTTTGTCCAGAAGTAAATCCAATATTCGCCCATTCTAAAGATTTGCGGCATTGTCAAATCCTCCCTCCTGAGAAAATTCCATAATCAGGTGAGCTGTTGAGCGAATAACTTCTTCAAAATACTCAATTTTTTCATCGGAGAAGTGATAAATGTCTTCCCAGGTATATTCTGGAAGCCAACAAGTAGCATGCCGAAAACAGTATTTTTCGTCTGGCGTTTCAATATAAACCTTTACACGACCGTCACATTTCATCTCGGAATGAGTAATTTCTGTATTATCATTTAAGGTTAAAAATGGGTACATCATAAGGGTATTAGCTCCTTTCCAGAATTAAATTATTAAAATTACAAGATGGGCGGCGTATCCATCATCTCAGGTACTCTTTCGAGTGTGTCGGGAGCCTTTCCGACCTTTGTAATTTATTTTGGTATATCAGAGTTTAGTTGGAAGTAATTATGCTATCGCAAAAATTGTAAATCACATCGGGATACGGATATTTGGAGTCAATACTTTGCTCTATTGCTAAACGCAAAGTTTCTAAAAGAGCTTGATTTTGTGGAGAGGAAATATCTCCGAGCTGAATTTCTGATAGAGAAAGATTCCTATCAGGACGAATGTACACATTGAGAATACCATCTACATCAGTAGAGGGATGAAAAATTTCGAGCAGCAAAATCTCTCCGTTTTGGTGCGAAAGGTAATAAGATCCAATCATCTTTACTGCATTAGTAAATAAATCTATACTTGAATAAGTATAAGATAATTCCTCTGTAAGATTAGATAAGTTAGCATGGACATTTAGAGGATGCCAAGTTAGCTTGTTTTCTTGAGTTTTAACAATTAGATTGTTTATGAAATTATGCATATGTTCCTCCATCATATTAAGTATTCCTCCTTTTCAATTATATTAGTTGCTTTAATGATTATATCAAGACATTCTGAAATATCTGGATCTGATAAATGAGTAGCACAAAGGTTTTTTTGACGTTTATATAAATTTTCGATTTCGGAGGTATCTTCTGGAGAGAAAACCGTAGGAAATTTTAGGAGTTTTCCGATAGTTACCAATACATCTTGCAATGATCTGGAACTTACAGAATTAGCCCGAGTAATGGATGAAATATATTTATGTAGAGTATCATTTACATCCGTAATAACTTTCGCATAATTGACCTTAATAACTGCTTTTTCTTGAGCTTTTTTAAGTTGTTTTTGAATATCTTGAGCCTTTTGGTCAACTTTTTTGGTAAGATAAATAGAATAACATCCAATTAACAAAGAAAGTATTCCTAAGATATTTCCTAAACAAGTGCTGTTTAATAGTTCTTTCATTGTTTTTCTCCTGTGAAAGCTAAAATTTTGCGCGTAATTCCACTACTTTTCCGATGATACGAACTGGTTTTTCTTCAATTTCTTTATTCGAAAAATACATTGGCTCATAAGCTGGATTGGTTGAGACTAGGCCTATACCTTTCTGATATTTTTTTAGTCTCTTGCAAGTAGCATCATCACCATTAACCATAGCAATAACAATGTCTCCGGATTCAGCATCATCCTGCTTACGGACAATTACAACATCGCCTTTACTGAATTTGGGTTCCATGCTATCTCCATTTATTTGCAGACCGAAAAATTCTCCGGTCTTAGCCATTTCTTCAGAAATCTCTTCTGTATCTATAATATCCTCTATGGCTTCCAGAGGAATACCAGCAGCAACACGTCCGAGGACATTGATAACGATGCCTTTTCTTTTAGTATCGGATTCATCTTCCCATCCAATCAAATCTTTCACAGATGTTCCTAAAGCTTTTGCAAATAATTCTATCTTGGATTGCTGTAAGTCTACAAGACCTTTTTCTATTTTAGTGATAGAGGAACGATCAGTATATCCTGTAAGTTTTGCGAGCGCATCTTGAGACAACCCTTGTTCTTCTCTTAAACGTTTGATATTTGCATATAATTTAATCAACAAACCACCGCCTTTCATAAGTTAATAATATCATGACTGTGAAATTAAATCAACAAAATTATAAAAAAATGTTGACATATATTCACATGGGTGATATAGTGAATATAAATCAGCAAAGGAGGAATAAAATGACAGATGTAAATGCATTAAAAAAGTGTATTGAAGAGTCGGGAATGACAGTAACAGCAGTGGCAGAAAAAGCAGGTATATTGCGAGAAACATTCTATAATCGTTTAAAAACAGGAGATTTTAAGCTATCAGAGATATGTGCTTTGATTCAAGTGTTAAGATTAAATGATAGCGAAAGAGATAGAATTTTTTTTGCAAAATAGAGTGAATTAAATTCACATTTAAAAAGAGCGAGGTGAGAAGCATGATGATAGGAATTAGCACTGGATTCGGACTTGTAGCATTGTTGATGACAATTTTTAAATTAAAGTCAAGAATAAAATATCTGGAAGATACTATGTGGGGAATGCAAATTTATATTGCAGAGCATACGGGTAACACCATGGATGAAAAAAAGTTAGATTGGTATCGTGAATACTGGAAAAGAAAATAAATTAGAAAAAACATGCAACCCAGGAGAGAAAGGAGAGTGATGTTTGAAATTACGGCTGTGAGCATTGAGTATTTCTTGGAAGACAATCAAGAGAAAGGAGAGTGAAGTAGGTGGAAGATAAAAATAAGTATGTATCAGAAAGAATTGTTAATATAGCAGAATTGGAAACATACATCGAAAAAGCGTATATATCTGTTGAACTATTAGCGGATGAAATAAAGCAAATGGGCATTAATAATCAACAAGTAATACGCTTGTTCGAAGAAGTAAAAAAATGTATTAAAAAAGCAAAAGATTTTGAATTTTGTATTGAGAGGCGTATTACTCAATAGGAGGTTTGTTTGTTCGAACATCAATCACTGGTTCGAAATCCCTTAATGCTTCACAGGGATACATTTTGCAAAACATATAGACGGATAAATCTTTATTACGTTTTCTTTCTGGTAAATCAAGATTTTCGATAATAGGACATTTGGCAGAGGAAAACCTTGCTATGTATCTATGTTCGTCATTTTCTGGAAATCGATATTTACCTTGAAGTGTTAATTCACATTGCCAAAAAGGACATTTAATCGTTTTGTGCAAAATTGTGTAGTAACCCATAGTAATTCTCCTTTCTTTGTACTCAGCGCTGCAACGCCTGTATTTAAAGAATAGGAGAAATGACATCAGAAGTCAACAGGTTTGGAAGACAAGAAAGTAGGATGGGAGGTGAGAACAATGACAGCAAAAGAATATATCGAAAATGCTACTTCTACTCGAGAAATGCTTGCGACTATGGTAAGAGAACTGTCTTCTACCAAGGTTCCGGAGTTTTCCAGTGAGCCTATGACAATAGAGGACGTTTCAAATCTTACTGGTATTCCGGAGACATCAGTAAGAGCTGGCATCTTATATGGGTGGCTGCCTATTGGGGTAGCGGTTCATAACGGGCAGCAGGTAAAAGAACCATGTAAAGGACGCGTAAGCTTTGTTATTTACCCAAAAAAGTTGTGGGAGGTAACAGGACATATATGGAGAGGGAAGAACACATGAAAAGAGATTTGATTTTATCCATCATCATCGGAGTGCTGGCTACATACCTGCCATTCTGGGAATGGAGTGATACTTTTACCCAGATTTCAGGAACGGTCGTGATAGCGATGCTTGTATTTTATTTTTTGGTGGGTACAGAAAAGGACTCCGTTAAGCGGTAACTTAAATAGGAGTCCCCAAAAAAATAATAGAACAGCCTTATTGTAAGGCAGAAAAGGAGAAAAAGCAATGATTAAATGCGAAAAAGGAGTTTTTGAAGCACAAGGGAGCGATACTACGCTGAAAGCTGAGCTTGCAATAATTATTGAAAATTTAAAAAAATGCTTTGCTGAAAAAATGGGACAGGAAGAAGCAGACAAAGAGGTTCGTGAAGCGATTCGTATAGGCTTTATGACGGAAGAGGAATTTGAAAAAGAATTAAAAAGAGTAGAACAGGCAATTCCGGAAGAAATCAGGAGAATCGTTGGAGATATTATAGAACTTATACGGAAAGAAAACAATGAATAACATGAGAATATGCTGGATTATCCGTTTTACAGACGGAACCCTTGCCAGTTACTATGGCGCAAAAGACGGAGCTATAGCAAAGGCAGAAGAATTAAAAGACCTCTACGGAGGAGATTACATCATTACATAAAAAAATAGCTCACGTACTGGAATACGTGAGCCGGGCTTCTGCCACTCAGAAATTTACCTGTACATACTGTACCATCTGAGCGGCAAAAAGTCAAGGGAAACGGAGCGGAAAGCTCCTTTTCTTTTACGGGGCGAAGAGCCTCTTTACTACTTGATTAAGATATTAAAGTTAGGACAGATGGCATGGCAGTAAAGAGAAAAACGTACGAGCTTCAGAAGGGGACGATCATAGACCGGGAAGAGTATCATGACGGGAACTATGGAGCACCGGGGAAACCAAGGGAGAAGAAGAAAAAACTCACAAAAGAAGATATGCAGA
>Peterbilt_p2__coassemble_232_pt1 | contig 49851 bp, 34 predicted proteins | sample Peterbilt_p2__metabat2_low_PE_028 | metagenome-assembled genome bin Peterbilt_p2 | reverse complement strand
AAAAGTGATCGTGGATACTTTTTTAAGTCTGAAAAACGGAGGGACGGTTGATTTTTCGAAAATGTCCGAAGTTTTATTCGAATGGGCGAAAAAGTGGATTGGAGAACAGGGATAAACGAGAGGGGGGATTTACGCGGTGAAGCTGCTAAAATATGTGGAAGCAGTGGCAAAAGCAGATGGGATTAAATGTACTTATATTTCAACAAATTGTCAAATGTAAACGGAGGAAATGGACATGGCATTTGATTTCAAAAAAGAATAAAAATAGAAGGATTTTTCGAATATGTAGTGCCTCCTCTCGAGGGATTTTGGTGGCAGGAGAACATTTCCGGTGTGGACTACAAAAACAAGGAAACATTTAACTGGATTTCTGTTATCCGTCTGCCGGATTTCGTGACAGAAAAAGATTTTGAATGGGCAGTAGAAACTGCATCTGAAAAGAAAAAAATAGATTGCTCCGCAGCAGAATTTCTGATCCTTGAGGAAGGGCTTTGCGTACAGATCATGCACATAGGACCATTCGACCATGAACCTGAAACAGTTGCTTTGATGGACGCATATTTACAGGAAAATGGGTATGTGAATGATTTTACAGAGAAACGCCTGCACCATGAAATTTATCTGTCTGATGCGAGACGAGTTGATCCGGAAAAATGGAAAACAGTAATCAGACACCCTGTAAAGAAGAAAAATTAAAACTACAGTCATAAATAATAATACATTTGATTAAGAAATGAGGAGATTACAAATGAAATTAAATGCGATTCATCATGTTGCAATTATTGTATCAGATATTCATGCGGCAAGAGAGTTTTATGTGGAAAAACTCGGCTTTCAGGTGATACGTGAAAATTATCGCGACGAGAGAAAAGACTGGAAGCTGGATTTGAAGATCGGAGATGGGGAAGAGGCGATTGAACTGGAGATATTTGCGGAAGTAAATCCGCCAAAGCGTGTAAACCGACCGGAAGCCTGCGGGCTTCGCCATCTGGCATTTCGTGTGGAGAATGTAGAAGAAACGGCAGAAGAATTAAAGAAATGCGGGATTGAATGTGAGCCGATCCGATATGATGATTATACAAAGAAGAGAATGACGTTTTTCTTTGATCCGGACGGACTTCCGCTGGAACTGCATGAGTGAAGGAAATAGAGAAACGTGAATACACCTGAATTAATAACAGACCGCTTAATTTTAAGAAAATTCACAGAAAAAGATATAGAAGCTTTGTATCAGATTTTAATCGAAATTCGTAAGCCTTATAAGGGGGAAAAAACAAAAACTACAATAAAAGTAAATAACAATACGTTTGATTATTAATAGAAAAAACACTTGCCAAACAAGCGTTCCTGTAATATACTAAAAGAACAGATGTGCGATGTTTAATTTGTTTTACGGAAGATTGGAGGAACCATGTCAGCAGATACAGTGAAGAAACAATTTATCAGGATCAGAGGAGCGAATGAAAATAATCTGAAGAATTTAAGTGTGGATATACCAAGGGACAAGTTTGTGGTTCTTACAGGACTGAGCGGTTCCGGAAAATCCTCTCTGGCTTTTGATACGATTTACGCAGAGGGACAGAGGCGTTATATGGAATCTCTTTCATCTTATGCAAGACAGTTCCTGGGGCAGATGGAGAAGCCGGATGTGGAGAGTATAGAAGGTCTTCCGCCAGCGATTTCCATTGACCAGAAATCAACAAACAGAAATCCACGTTCCACCGTAGGTACTGTTACAGAAATTTATGATTATTTTCGTTTGCTTTATGCAAGGGTAGGGATTCCTCACTGCCCAAAATGCGGAAGAGAAATCAGTAAGCAGACAGTAGACCAGATGGTAGACCAGATTATGGGACTTCCGGAGAGAACGAAGCTTCAGCTTCTGGCTCCTGTTGTAAGAGGAAGAAAAGGAACGCATGCAAAGCTTTTGGAGCACACGAAAAAAAGCGGTTACGTGCGCGTACAGATTGACGGCATCGTATATGAGCTTTCAGAAGAAATCAAGCTGGATAAGAATATCAAGCATAATATTGAGATTATTGTAGACAGACTGATTGTAAAACCGGGGATAGAGAAACGCCTTGCGGATTCTATTGAGACCGTCCTGGAGCTGGCGGACGGACTTCTGATTGTAGATACCATGGATGGGAACGTGCTGAATTTCAGCCAGAGTTTTTCCTGCCCGGACTGCGGGATCAGTGTAGATGAGATCGAGCCCAGAAGCTTTTCTTTTAATAATCCTTTTGGAGCCTGCCCGGAGTGTGCCGGACTTGGATATAAGATGGAATTTGATATAAATCTTATGATTCCCGATATGTCTCTCAGTATTTCAAAAGGGGCGATTGCTGTTATGGGCTGGCAGTCCTGTACAGACAAGGGAAGCTTTACAAGAGCGATTCTGGATGCGCTTGCAGAGGAGTATAAATTCAGCCTGGATACTCCGTTTCAGGATTATCCTGATGAGATCAAAGATGTGATTATCAATGGAACAAAGGGGCACTCTGTGAAGGTTTATTATAAGGGGCAGAGAGGAGAGGGCGTTTACGACGTGGCTTTCCCGGGACTGATTAAAAATGTAGAGCAGAGATACAGGGAAACCGGTTCCGATGCCATGAAGCAGGAATACGAATCCTTTATGAGAATTACCCCCTGCGGAGCATGTAAGGGACAGAGATTAAAAAAAGAATCACTTGCAGTAACAGTTGCAGATAAAAATATTTATGAAATTACAAATATGTCCATTGAAAATCTGAAGGCATTTTTGGATAATATGGTGCTTTCCAGTCAGCAGCAGCTTATCGGACATCAGATTTTAAAAGAAATCAAGGCAAGAGTCCGTTTTCTCTCCGATGTAGGACTGGATTATCTTTCTTTGGGAAGGGCAACAGGAACTCTTTCCGGAGGGGAAGCGCAGAGAATCCGTCTTGCTACACAGATTGGTTCCGGTCTTGTGGGAGTGGCATATATTCTGGACGAGCCCAGTATCGGACTTCATCAGAGAGACAACGATAAGCTTCTCAAATCGTTGATGCACCTCCGCGATCTTGGAAATAGCCTGATTGTTGTGGAACATGATGAAGACACAATGATGGCTGCGGATTGTGTGGTTGATATTGGGCCGGGAGCCGGGGAACACGGAGGCGAACTTGTAGGCATTGGTACAGCGCAGGAGCTTATGAAAAATGAGCGCTCTGTGACAGGCGCTTATTTAAGCGGGCGCATTCAGATTCCTGTTCCAAAAGAGAGAAGAAAGCCAACCGGTTTTCTGAAAATCAAAGGAGCGGCGGAAAATAACCTTAAGAATATTGATGTAGATATTCCTCTTGGTGTTATGACTTGCATTACAGGTGTATCCGGCTCCGGAAAAAGTTCACTGATCAATGAGATTCTTTATAAACGCCTTGCAAGGGATTTAAACAGGGCGAGAGTGATTCCGGGAAAGCATAAAGACATTATCGGGGTAGAGCAGCTTGATAAGGTGATTGATATAGACCAGTCTCCGATTGGAAGAACTCCACGCTCTAATCCTGCTACGTATACGGGTGTGTTTGACCAGATTCGCGACCTTTTTGCAGCAACGGCAGATGCCAAGGCGAAAGGATATAAAAAAGGACGTTTCAGTTTTAACGTAAAAGGCGGACGGTGTGAAGCCTGCAGCGGAGACGGTATTATAAAGATAGAAATGCACTTTTTGCCGGATGTGTATGTACCCTGTGAGGTATGTAAAGGGAAACGATACAACAGAGAAACGCTGGAAGTTAAATATAAGGATAAGAGTATCTACGATGTTCTGAATATGACGGTAGAGGAGGCGCTTTCCTTCTTTGAAAACATTCCGTCTATCCGAAGAAAGATAGAGACGCTTTACGATGTGGGACTTTCCTATATTCGTCTTGGACAACCATCTACCACCCTTTCCGGAGGAGAAGCACAGAGAATCAAGCTGGCAACAGAGCTCAGCAAGCGCAGCACTGGAAAAACCATTTATATTCTGGACGAACCTACAACAGGGCTGCATTTTGCAGATGTGCATAAGCTAATTGAAATTTTAAAGCGGCTTTCCGAAGGTGGAAATACAGTTGTTGTAATTGAGCATAATCTTGATGTGATTAAGACGGCCGATTATATTATTGATATTGGTCCGGAAGGCGGTGACAGAGGCGGTACGGTCATTGCAAAGGGTACACCGGAAGAAGTAGCAGCGAATCCGGCTTCCTACACAGGACAGTATGTAAAGAAATATCTGACAAAATGAAAGAGAGAAAGAGACTCTGAAAAGTTCATAAAATTCAGAAGGCAGCTCTTTTCATTTTCCGGGAATTCTGGTATCATTAAGTGACGTACTTGATAAAAGATAAGAAATAGCTGTACGAGTACACAGTTACAGAGAGGAAAAGAAATGCCGGCAAGTGATATTGGAATTGATATAGGAACAAGAAACAGTCTTGTTTATTCCACAGGAAAGGGAATTGTTCTTCAGGAGCCTTCCGTTGTGGTATATGATAAAAATACAGAGAAAATTCGTGCCATAGGCGAGGAAGCGCGCCAGATGGCATCTCACGCAAATTCAAATATGGAAGTGATCTGGCCTGTGCGCCAGGGTGTGATCGCAGACTATAATGTGTTGGAAACAATGCTGAAATTTTTTGTGGCAAAGGCTATGGGACCAAGAGCTTTTCGAAAGCCGCGTATCAGTATCTGTGTTCCGAGCGGAATTACAGAGATTGAGAGAAAAGCAGTGGAGGAAGCCACATACCAGTCAGGCGCAAGAAGAGTATATCTTGCAGAAGAACCGATTGCTGCAGCAATTGGTTCCGGGGTGGATATTTCAAAGCCTTTTGGAAATCTGATTGTGGATATTGGAGCAGGAACAACAGATGTTGCTGTAATATCCATAGGCGGCGTTGTGGTATCTGCCTCTGTGAAAGTAGCAGGCGATAATTTTAACCAGGCGATCATGCGGTATGTGAGAGAAAAGCACAGCCTTTTTATAGGAGAGGATACTGCTGAGAAAATTAAGATTCAGATTGGAACAGCCTGCGAGGAGGCAGATCCCAGAACAATGGAAGTGAAGGGGCGAAATATCATTACCGGTCTTCCCAAAATGACGACTCTGACCTCTGAGGAAATCCGTGTGGCTTTAAAAGATGCCACAGGACAGATTGTGGAGGCTGTTCATGGAGTTCTGGAGAAAACACCTCCGGAACTTGCAGCAGATATTGTGGACAGAGGAATCGTTCTTACAGGAGGAGGCGCGCTGCTTCATGGAATGGATACGCTGATAGAGCAGAAGACAGGCGTCAATACGCTGACTGTTCAGGATGCGATGTTGGTGGCTGCTGTGGGAACAGGGAAATATGCAGATGTAATGGCAAAAATGGAGTAAAACAGAAGAGGTGCTGCCACGCAGCACCTCTTCTCTATCACGGGAGCAAAAGAATGAGCGAAACAGTAACAGGATACATAGACCATATTATTTTCCGAAATGACCAGAACGGTTATACGGTAATGGTTCTGAAACAGACAGGGGAGGAAGAGCTTACTTGTGTGGGAACTTTTCCGGACATATCCCAGGGAGCAACCATTGAGGCTTCGGGAAATTATATCCACCACCCTGTATATGGAAAACAGTTTCAGATTGCCTCTTTTACAGAAAAGATGCCGGAGGACTCTCTTGCAATGGAACGCTATCTTGGTTCAGGCGCCATTAAGGGAATCGGAGCCGCTCTTGCAGCGAGAATTGTAAGGCGCTTTGGGGAAGATACCCTGCGGATCGTGGAGGAAGAACCGGAAAGACTGGCAGAGATCAAAGGAATCAGTGAAAAAAAGGCAAGAGAGATCGCCGCGCAGGTGACGGAGAAGGCTGATATGCGAAGAGCTATGATTTTTCTTCAGAAATACGGGATTTCCCTGAATCTTGGGGCGAAAATTTATCAGAAATACGGGCAGTCTCTCTATAATGTTCTACAGGAGAATCCATATCGTCTGGCAGAAGATATAAGCGGAGTGGGATTTAAAATTGCAGACGAAATTGCAGGCAGGATTGGAATCCAGGCAGATTCAGATTACAGAATTCGAAGCGGAATGTTGTATGTTTTATTGCAGGCATCGGGAGAAGGCCATATTTATCTTCCAAAGGAAGAATTGTTCCGAAGATCGGCATCTCTTCTTCAGGTGGATATTTCCTATATGGAAAAGCATCTTATGGATATGGCAATCGACAGAAAGGTTGTTTTAAAAGAAAGAGAAAAAGAAACTATTGTGTATCCGAGCCAGCATTATTATCTGGAGCTGAATACAGCGAGAATGCTGTGTGAACTGAATGTTGCCTGCCCGGAAGATGAAAAAAGCACAGAAAAAAGAATTGCCCAGATTGAGAAAGAAACGGATACAGTTCTCGATGAAATGCAGAAAAAAGCGGTGCGGGAAGCTGCGTCCAACGGTCTTTTTGTTTTGACAGGAGGGCCGGGAACTGGAAAAACAACAACAATCAATGCAATTATCCGTTTTTTTGAAAGCGAAGGTGCGGAGCTTCGCCTGGCAGCACCTACAGGAAGGGCTGCAAAGCGAATGACAGAGGCGACTGGATATGAGGCGCAGACCATTCACCGTCTTCTGGAACTTTCCGGAATGCCGGAGGAAGAGAGAGAAGGACAGGCAGTGCAGTTTGAGAGAAATGCACAGAACCCTCTTGAGGCAGATGTGATTATCATAGATGAAATGTCTATGGTAGATATTTTTCTTATGCATTCGCTTCTCCTTGCGGTGACAGCAGGGACAAGACTGATTCTTGTAGGAGATGAGAACCAGCTTCCCAGTGTAGGACCGGGAAACGTACTTCGGGATATTATTCGAAGTGAAAGCTTTCCTGTTGTGGAACTTAAAAAGATTTTCCGTCAGGCATCAGAGAGTGATATTGTCGTAAATGCCCATAAAATCAACAGAGGAGAACAGGTAGTTCCTGATAATAAGAGCCGGGACTTCTTTTTCTTAAGGCGGTATGACGCAGATATTATTATCCGTGTTGTGATTGCTCTCATTCAGGAAAAAATGCCCCGCTATGTACAGGCAAAGCCTTTTGATATTCAGGTTCTTACGCCTATGAGGAAAGGACTTCTGGGGGTGGAGCGGCTGAATCAGATTCTGCAGCGGTACTTAAATCCTCCGGAAAACGGAAAAAAGGAGAGAGAACTGGGAGGACAGCTTTTCCGACAGGGAGATAAGGTGATGCAGGTGAAAAATAATTACCAGCTTGAGTGGGAAGTGCGTGGAAAATACGGCATTCCTGTGGAAAAAGGGGTTGGAGTGTTTAACGGAGATACCGGGATTCTTACAGAAATCAATGAATTTGCAGAGACGGCTACAGTGGAATTTGAAGATGGAAGATGTGCGGAATATTCTTTTAAACAAATGGAAGAGCTGGAACTTGCCTATGCGATTACCATTCATAAATCTCAGGGTTCGGAGTATCCGGCAGTAGTGATTCCACTTCTTTCAGGACCCCAGATGCTTTTAAATAGAAATCTTCTTTATACCGCAGTGACAAGGGCACGCAAATGTGTGACAATTGTGGGAAGTGAGGAGACATTTGGAGAAATGATACGCAATGAAAAACAGCAGAGAAGATACAGCTCCCTTGATGTGAGGATACGGGAGTTAAGTCAGGAAGAAGAGAGCGCAGTCGGGGAGAAAGGACGCGTTTGAGAGCTGAGAATTTTTTGAATCTTTTATATCCGAGATGTTGTCCCCTCTGTCATGAAATTTTGAGGGAACAGAAGCGTCTGCTCTGTCCGGAGTGCGAGAAAAAAATCCGCCCTGTTTCCGGGACAAGGTGTATGAAATGCGGCAGGCAGGTGGATAAGGAAGCAGAATACTGCAGAGACTGTGGAAAAAGAAAGCGGAATTTTACGCAGGGAAAAGGAATTTTTCCCTATGATGATATGTGGAAGCTTTCAATTGAAAAATATAAGTATTACGGTTGCAGAGAATATGGGAAATTTTATGCAGAAGCGATGTTTCTTTTTGGGAAGAAGAATATTATAAGATGGAAACCGGACAGGCTCATACCGGTTCCTCTTCACAGAAAAAAAGAGCGGAGGCGCGGTTTTAACCAGTCGGCATATATTGCAGAACAGCTTTCGCTTCTAACAGGGATTCCATGTGACGGGGAGATTGTAAAAAAGTGTCGAAATACAAAATCACAGAAAAAGCTGAATGCACAGGAGAGAAGAAATAATCTGAAAAATGCATTTATTATCCAAAAAAATGTAAAAGACCTTACTCTGCTTATTATTGATGATGTCTATACAACAGGGAGTACAATGGACGAGATTTCTGCCTGCCTTATGGCTGGCGGGGCAAAAAAGGTATACTTTCTTACACTGTGTATGGGAAATCCTTAAGAATGTTAAGGATTTCCCGAAAAGGTTGGGAAAAATACTTTTCATAGGTAGGGATATATGTTACAATTAATCTATATGGTTAAATATAAGGAGTTTGTCTATGTTAAATGAAGAAAAAGTAAAGATAATGACAGAACTTGCCATGTACGAGGAGGGAGAAGGTAAGAAATATCTTCCTGTGAGCAGATATTACAGAAGCGATTATATCGGTCTGGCTCTTATTAAGAATTTCTTTCTTGTGACAATCGGATATGGATTGATTCTGGCAGGACTTGCAGCATATTTTGCAGAATATCTCATGAACAACATCCATAAAATGAACCTGGTAAATCTTGGTATTTATGTGATTCTGGGCTATGTGGCGCTTCTTATTTTTTATTCTTTTCTCACATATGTTCAGTATTCCGTCCGGTATTATCGTGCAAAAAAAAGTGTGAAAAACTATTATATAGGACTCACGAAACTTGAGAAAATGTATGACCGGGAAGAAAAGAAAACAGCAGGACGCACAAAAGCGGGAGGTTACAGAAAATGACAGCATTACTGGAATTAAAACAGAAAATTAAGAACCTTTACGGGCAGTACGAAATTTATCTTCTGCCGGTTATTAAATTTGCAGTTGCTCTTGTGTATTTTATCTGGATCAATGCAAATATGGGATATATGAGTCAGTTGAACAATGTGTTTATCGTACTGATTCTGGCTCTTATCTGTTCCATACTGCCGCCTGGAGTGACTGTTTTTGTAGGCTTTCTGCTTATGGTGGGACATTCCTATGCTCTGGGGATGGAAGTAGCGGCATTTATGCTGATTATTATTTTATTTATTGCTGTTCTTTTCCTGAGATTCAGTGCAGGGCAGAATATCGTGCTTGTGTGTACGCCTCTTTCCTTCGGATTTGGAATGCCGGCGCTTCTTCCAATTGGAAGCGGGCTTCTTGGAAATGCTTTTTCTGTTTTTCCGGCAGGAAGCGGTGTGATTCTTTATTATGTGATCCGTCTCATTCGAAGTCAGTCACAGATTCTTGCAAATCCGGAAGTAGAAATGCTTGATAAGCTGAAAATTCTTTCAGACGGACTGATGCAGAACTGGGCAATGTGGATTACGCTTGTTGCTTTTGTTGCAGTTATTTTAATTGTAAATCTGATTCGTACACGCTCCTTTGATTTTGCATGGAGAATCGCAATTGTCACAGGCGGAGTGGCGTATATTCTGATTATGCTGGGCGGAAGCTTCTTTGTGAGCGTTACCGTATCTATGCCGATTCTTCTTATACAGACACTTCTCTCTGTTGTAGTGGGGATTGTTTTGGAATTTTTTGTATTCGGAGGAGATTATACACGTACAGAGCGTCTGGAGTATGAAGACGATGAATACTATTATTATGTGAAGGCTGTGCCAAAGGCTTCAGTCACAACTTCTGAGAGAAGCATTAAGAAAATCACAGCTCAGCCTGTAAAAGAAGAGAAAAAAGCAGAGGAAGACGTAGTCTCCTATGCAAATCCTATTTTTCAGGAAGACAGGAAAAAAAAGGCGGCTCCAAAATCTGCCGCACCGGTCTCCAGAGAAAAAGCAGATGAAGTAGATTTTGAGAAGAAGCTGGAAGAATCTCTGAAGGATTTATAAAAAAAGGATCAGCTGCTTCAGAATAAAAAAGAGACAATAGAAAGGAGAGCACCATGGAAAGCATTTCATCCATACTGTCAGGATTTTTGTCAAAAGTATCTCTTCCCAGTGTAGGCGTGATTGATGTGATAGAAATTTTTCTGATTTCCTTTTTCGTATACCAGTTTATGGTATGGATTAAGTTTACAAGAGCCTATACTTTGTTAAAGGGAATCCTTGTGGTGCTTGCCTTCATTTTTCTTGCCTATATATTTAAAATGAACACAATCCTGTGGATAATCAGTAAGCTGTCTAATGTATTGATTATCGGTGTCATGGTTATTTTCCAGCCGGAGCTTCGAAAAATGCTGGAGCAGCTGGGACAGAAAAAAATCATGGCTACCTTGATTCCCTTTGACACAGGAAAGGAAGTAAAAGAAAGATTTACGGACAAGACCATTAATGAGCTGGTAAAAGCCTGCTTTGATATGGGAGAAGTGAAGACCGGGGCACTGATTGTAATAGAACAGGAAAATCATCTTTCTGAATATGAAAGAACGGGAATTAATATTGATGCGGTGCTTACAAGTCAGCTCCTTATTAATATTTTTGAACATAATACTCCTCTTCATGATGGAGCGGTGATTGTACGAGGAAACCGTGTGGCGGCAGCAACTTGTTATCTTCCTCTTTCCGATAATATGGAATTGAGTAAACAACTTGGAACACGGCACAGAGCCGGTGTGGGTATCAGTGAAGTCAGCGATTCTCTTACAATTATTGTTTCAGAAGAAACAGGAAATGTTTCCATTGCACAGGGAGGCAGACTGACGCGCTGTATGAACAGCGCTGCTCTTCGTTCCGCTCTTGTAAAGGCACAGAATAAAACAGTAGTTGAAAATGGCAAGCTGCGCCATTTGCTGAAAGGGAGAGTGAAGCATGAAGACAAAACGACCAAATAACTTTCCTTTAAAGATTATGTCACTTGCGGTGGCGATTCTTGTATGGCTTATCGTAGTCAATGTAGATAACCCTGTAATCAGCAAAACTTATATTATTTCCAATGTGGAGCTGATCAACAAGCAGTATATTGAAGATACGGATAAGGTGTGTATGCGTGACGATGAGCAGACGCCCGTTCGCGTTACCATTAAGGCAGAGCGGAAAACATTAAGCCGGATAACTGCGGAAAATATTCAGGCTGTTGCAGATGCACAGCAGGCAGTAAGTCTTGAAACAAATCCGGTTATGATTCCCATAAGCGTTACCTGCCCGGGAATCAGTCAGAATAATATTTCCGTGCAGCCTCAGAACATGAGTGTCCGTCTGGAGGACAGAGCGACAGCTGAGTTTATGGTGACAGTCAACAGCGGAGAGGGAATGCCGGGAAAAGGTTATGAAATCGGTTCTCAGATTGTAAGTCCGGAGAAAGTCAGAATTACAGGACCAAAGTCCATGATTAATAAAATAGATAAGGTAATAGCAAATGTAGATGTAAACGGAATTACAGAGGATACTACAGATACAGAAAACCTTACGATCATTGATAAAAATCAGGAACAGCTTTCAGAGGATTCCATGAAGTACATTGGAATGGATAATGTGAAGGCAACCGTAACTACGAAACTGTGGAAGGTTCGTGCCGGCGTTAAGATTAATGTGAATTATAAAGGCGAGCCGGCGGATGGTTATGTAGTGGACAGCGCAGTGACTGTTCCTGAGACGGTCAGTGTGGCAGGAAGTGAGGAAGCGCTGGATGAATTGAAAGTCATGGGAAATACAATATGGGTACAAGATGAGAAAAGTGTGGACATCAGCGGAGCAAAAAATGATGTGGAAGAGAAGGTCAATATTTCAGAGCTTCTCTCAGAAGGGCTGAAGCTCACAAGTGGCTCCAGTGAAGAAGTCTGGGTCAATATCAGAGTTCTTCCGGAAGGGGGCAAAATCTTTACCATTCCGGCGACAAAGGATAGCGTTCGGTTTAAAAACAAGGCGGACAATCTTCAGGTATCTTTTGAAATAGATAAGATGGAAGTGCGAGTTAAAGCAGTGGACGGAGATATAGAGGCATTGAGTGATGATGACATTAAGGCGTCCATCGACTTATCTGATAAAGAAGAAGGAAGCTATGAAGTTCCTGTTAAAATTAATCTTCCCAAAGGCTATGAACTGATAGAGGATGTAAAGACAGAAATAAAGGTTTCCAAAGTTTCTACAATTGCAGAAGAAAAATAATAACTAAGGGGAGAAAAAAATGATAAGCCAAAAAGTGACAGTGAAAAATCCTACTGGGCTTCACTTGCGGCCAGCAGGGATTCTTTGTAAAGAAGCAATGAAATATAAATCTTTGATCACCTTTACTTTTGACGGCGGAACTGCCAATGCCAAAAGTGTTCTCAGTGTTCTGGGAGCCTGTGTAAAGTGTGGAGATGAGATTGAGCTTGTCTGTGAGGGGGCAGATGAGGAGACTGCGCTTCAGGCGCTTGTATCTGCCATTGAAAGCGGACTTGGAGAGTAAGAGAAATATGTATTTATTATAAAAGGAGGAGCACATATGAAGAAAAAAGTGGTAGCAGCCGCGTTGAGCCTTACCATGTGTATGTCTATGGTAGTGCAGGCTGGAGCGTCAGCCTTAAGCGATGGCGTTTCAGGCGGTGTAGTGGAAGATGTTGTAGCTACAGAACCGTTTGAGTCGGAAGAAGAACTTCCGGAAGAACCGGAAACACCGGAAATTCCTGAAGAAAATCAGGGCGACAGTCTGGAGATTCCGGAAACAGATGTAACACCGGAAGCAACTGTGACACCAGAAGCAACCGTAACGCCAGAAGCAACCGTAACGCCGGAGGAAGAGTCTTTAATGCAGCAGGAGGATATTCTGTCAGCAGGATCGGACGGCTTGGAATCACCAGAGACGGATGCGATATTTCAGGTGCAGCCGGGGGAGAGCACATCAGGTTCTGTGACAGTAGGACCGGAATACTGGATTAAAGTTCCGGAAGGCTGGAAGCTTGCTAAGAAGACAGGAAAGGAAAACAGAACAGAATTCGGCGGAGAAAGTGCAGAAGCAGAACAGCAGTCGGCAGATGATATGTCAATGCAGGAAACTGTAAGTGACGAAGTGATTTCGGAAGTGGAAGAGGATGTACTTCCTATGGAAGATGTGGCTCCTGTTGAAACGGAACCGATGAATCAGGAAGAGCTGAGTATGGCAGGTGCAGGTGTTGGTGCCGGAATTGACGGAACAAGCACAGCGGCAGCGGCGGAAGGAAGAGATGTTTATACAGAGGCGGATGGTATTGTTCAGGTTACAACAAATTCAGTAAAAGGCTCTCATACAGGATATTATCTTTTTGACAAAAACGGGATCATGGTAACCGGAAAAAAGACAGTACAGCCGGGGACACCGGGATATATGATGAGCAAAGAGGGAGAGCTTTACTTTACAGAGGAAAGTACGGCTGTTCTTCATAAAGAGTATACCGGAACTCCGAAAACGCCTGTTACTTCTGATCTGGGACAGCAGAAGAAAAATTACTGGTTGTATCAGGATGGAAAATTTCGCCTTTACGGAAAATCAGGTCCTAATATAAGCGTAAAATCCATGAACGACAAATATAAGGATACCGGTTATCTTTCCGTTAACGGAAAATATTACTGTCTGGAAGATGACGGAACACCAAGAACCGGATTTATTGGAATTAATGGTTCTAAATATTTCTTTGACCCGGCCAGCGAGATTCCGGGAGAGATGTTTATGGGCGGCTGGCGCTGTATGGGAACAAACAGTAAAGGTGAGAAATGGATTTATTTTAACAGAAAAAATAAGGGAAAAGATAAAGGAAAAGCTGTAATACATAAGGGAAATGTGGCAATTACGGTAACTCCAAAGAGTAAATCCATAAAATATCTTCTGGATCATAACGGATATATTTTAAAGAACAGAAGAACGAAATGTGTGGACAAGGCATGGTACGGCTCTGATTCTCAGGGACGCATTGTAAAAGATAAGCTTGTTCGTTATGGAAAGTATCGTTATTATTTTACAAAGAACGGAAAGCAGGTAGGATGGAAAAATGTGTGGAAGCAATGTCCTACATCTGCGGGATTGAAGTATTACTACTTTGGAAGTACAGCAGGATGTGTTTCGGAGAAAAAGGGATGGCAGAAAGTAAAATGGCCATCTGGAAAATTCCTTGGCTGGTTCTATTTCCGTGACAATGGAGATCACTATATGGGAAGATGGGTCGGCAATCAGTATTTCGATGATATAGGAAAACTGGCAAGTGGAATTAAGACAATTGACGGAAAAACATATTTCTTTGAGATTTCCGATTCTAATACCCACAGAGGAAAAGTATTTAAAAATACCATGATTAAATATAATAACAAGTGGTATTATGCAGAGAGCGATGGACAGCTTTCCAACAATGAGTGGAGAAAAATAAACGGAAAGTGGTATTATTTTAAAAACTTTGTTTCTCAGACAAATATATTTGTCTGGAAGGACGGAACATACGGCTGGCTTGATGAACAGGGAAAATTCTGTACAGGCTGGGTTGTGTTAAGCAATTCTGAGAATAAGGTTCGCTATGTCAATCCCAAAGGAAATGGTTTTTACAAAAATACAAGTGCAGTGATTGACGGACTTCGCTATTATTTTGATGAAAAGGCTTACCGCATCAATGATCTGACTTCTGTATACAGAGGACCGTACTATGTGGAGGTTGATCGTACAAATGGTGTGATGACAATTTACGATCAGAGCAGAACAGTACCAGTGAAAACAATCCGCGTTTCTGTGGGAAGACCGGGAACAGAAACTCCTACAGGTCGATTTGTGCTCAGAAGAAGTGGAAGATGGCAGAGTCTTATGGGACCATCATGGGGACAGTATGGAACGCATGTACAGGGAGCTGGGCTTGGAGGAATCTTTATCCATTCTGTTTCAGGCGCACAAATGAATCCATACAGCGTTCCGGCAGCAGAGTACAATAAGCTTGGAAATCCGGCATCACACGGTTGCATTCGTGTCTGCGTTGCAGATGCAAAATGGATATATGAGAACTGTAACGGGGCAACAATTCGTATTCTCGATAAGAAATATGAATCAAGAGAAGCTCTCAAAGGACCTCTCGGAAGAAGGGCAAGAGTTCCTATGAGACCTCCGTATAATTTTGACCCGACCGACCCGTCTATTTAAAAAATTATAAAGATAGATACGTATGAAATATGGACAGGAGATATGTTTGACAGCATATCTCCTGTTTTCCCTTTGCTTCTATATTATAACGCTTTTATATTCTTCCTTGAAATTTAGGAGGGTAGTCTGTATAATAAGGACGGTAGCTTTAAACACGGTAAAATGAACAAAGTGTATATAAAAAAGAGGGAAAAAATATGAAAAAGTGGAAGAAATGGCTGTCAGTAGGAATGGCAGCAGTAACTTTGGGAATAATCTCGGGGAGCGTTTCTACAGTAAATGCCAATCCATTTGAGCCATACGACAGAAGCGGAACGGTTGTCCGGGAAGAACAGAAAGAAAGAGCTGACGCTAAAAAAATAAATCCCAAAGCGTGGCAGAAAATCAACGGAGTTTGCTACAACGGAAGCGGTGTGCAGATACCCGGCGCAATTACCCGTGGAATTGATGTATCTGAGTGGCAGGATACCATTAACTGGGCAAAGGTGAAAAAATCCAACGTGGATTTCGCCATGATACGAATAGCATATGGAACAGGGTATCTTGATAAAAGATATGATTACAATATGCAGGAGGCAAATAAAGCGGGAATGCCGGTGGGGACTTATGTGTACAGCACGGCAACGACAAAAGAACAGGCTCTGGAAGAGGCAAAGCTTGCCATTAGAAAAATGAAAGGATACAAAGTGTCGTATCCGGTGGTGTTTGATTTAGAGTATCCTCAGATGGGGAAATTGCCCCCGTCTACAATATCTGAGCTTGCCCGCACCTTTTGCGATGAGATAAAAAGAGCCGGATATTATCCAATGATTTATTGTAATACATACTGGTACAACAGCAAAATAGATATGAACAGCCTCTCAGACCTTGATGTATGGATTGCAAGTTACGGAGATAAAATTCAGGCGCCATCTAAATTTCTATATGATTATACTATTTGGCAGGCAACTGATGGAGACGGGGGCGGTGTCTTAAACTCTACAAAAGGTCTCATTGACGGAATCCCAAAATATTGTAATGTAGATGTGAATTTTGGATATGTGGATTACACAAAGAAAATCGTGCCAAGGACACAGCCGGTAAGTGGTTATGAGCCAGGTACAGATTCCGGGGAAGATTCTGCTCCGGAAAAAGATGGCTGGGTAGAGGAGAATGGAAAAAAATATTATTATAAAAAAGGAGAATTATTAAAAGGTACAAGAAAAATAGGAAAAGATTACTATTGTTTTGACAGCAAGGACGGTCATCTTTTCCAAAATAAGCTTCTTTATTCCAAGGCAACAAACAAAACTACTTATGCAGATGAAAATGGCATCCGTGTGAAAAATACATGGGTGGAAGCAGATGGGAAGAAATATTATATAGGAGCTGATTCTTATGCGTATAAAGGTTCCAGAAATGTACATGGAAAATATTATCTCTTTGAAAGTAAAAAGGGATATGCCTTTACAAACAGGAAAAGAATCGGAAAAGACGGCAATATTTATTATTACGGAGAAGATGGAGCAAGACTGAATAAAGGATTCGCCCAGATAAAGGAAAATGGAAAAATAAATACATACTATTTTAATAAAGAAGGAAAAGCATATAAGCAGTGGCATAAAGTAAAAGGAAAATGGTATTATTTTTATCCGGGAAGAACAGATATGTCCGGAGTGCGTGTGGAAAACAGAAAGCTGGTAATTGACGGAAAGGAATACACTTTTGACATAAACGGCGTGTGCGTAAACAAAAAATAAAGGTGACAGAAGATGATTGATTTTAACAGACCTGCATTTGTAGGAAAGGAACTTATTTATATACAGGATGCCATAGAAAAAGGAATGCTCTGTGGTGATGGAAGCTATACAAAAAAATGTTCCGGATTAATGGAAGATAAGTTTGATGCCAGACATGTAATGCTGACAACTTCCTGTACCCATGCGCTTGAAATGGCAGCTTATCTCTGTGATATAAAGCCTGGCGATGAGGTGATCATGCCTTCCTATACGTTTGTATCAACAGCAGATGCCTTTGTGCTTCGGGGGGCAAAAATCGTATTTGTTGATATTCGACCGGATACTATGAATATTGATGAGACAAAAATCGAGGCAGCCATTACATCGAGGACAAAAGCGATCGTTCCTGTTCATTACGCAGGAATTTCCTGTGAAATGGATACAATTATGGCTCTGGCAGAGAAGTATAATTTAAAGGTTGTAGAGGATGCAGCGCAGGGAGTTGGTTCTTATTATAAAGGAAAAGCTCTCGGTACAATAGGAGATTTCGGCTGTTACAGTTTCCATGAAACAAAGAATTATACAATGGGAGAGGGAGGCGCTCTTGTTTTTCAGGATGATAAATATCAGGAAAAAGCGGAAATTCTTCGTGAAAAAGGAACTGACAGAAGCAAGTTTTTCCGAGGTCAGGTAGATAAATACCGATGGATTGATTACGGTTCTTCATATCTTCCAAGTGAGCTGAATGCAGCTTACCTCTATGCACAATTGGAAGAATGTGATAAAATCACTAAGAAGAGGGAGACAATTTATAATTACTACCATAAGCATCTGGCAGTTCTGGAAGAAGAAGGAAAAATTATGAGACCGGTAGTTCCTAATGGATGCACAAACAATTTCCATATGTATTATCTGAAGGTAAAAAATCAGGAGGTGCGTACAGAACTGATTACTTATCTGAAAGAAAAGGGAATTCGAAGTGTATTTCACTATGTTCCCCTCCATACAGCTCCGGCAGGTCTGAAGTTCGGAAGGTTTTCAGGGGAAGACATATATACCACAAAAGAGAGCGAGAGGCTTCTTCGGCTTCCTATGTTTTATAATCTTGATATGAAAGATGTATCATATGTAGTAGAAGCGATTTTGAATTTTAAGGAATTTTAAATTGCGTTGTATAAATAATAAGAAAAGGAGACAGAAAAATGGGAAAAATTAAAGTAACGTCATGTGGAGATATTGAAGGGCTAAAAGTAATCGAGCCGACTGTATTTGGAGATTCCAGAGGATATTTTATGGAAACCTATAATTACAATGATTTTAAAGAGGCTGGAATTGATGTGGAGTTTGTACAGGATAATCAGTCAAGTTCACATTACGGTGTTCTTCGTGGGCTTCATTTTCAGATTCAGTATCCACAGGATAAGCTTGTACGTGTAGTGAGCGGAGAAGTTTACGATGTGGCGGTGGATTTAAGAGAAGGTTCCAAAACATTTGGAAAATGGTATGGTGTTCTTCTTTCAGCAGAGAATAAAAAGCAGTTCTTTATTCCAAAGGGATTTGCTCATGGTTTTCTTGTACTTTCCGAGAATGCAGAGTTTACTTATAAATGTTCTGATTTTTATCATCCTAATGATGAGGGTGGTCTTATCTGGAATGACCCGGATATAGGTGTGGAATGGCCGATTCCGGAAGAAATGGTTCTGGAGCTTTCTGACAAGGACAAAAAATGGCACGGCTTAAAAGAGTTTCACAGATAGGAGCCAGAGATGCTGAAGAATATTGTTTCCCTGCCGGCGGAATTATATAAAAACCGCCGGTTAGTTTTTAAACTAGCAAAAAATGATTTTAAGACAAAGTATGCAGGTTCTTATCTCGGAATTGTATGGGCGTTTGTTCAGCCGATTGTAACGATTCTTGTATACTGGTTTGTCTTTTCTGTGGGATTTCGCTCCGGTACAGGAGATCTGGGAGTTCCCTTTGTTCTTTATCTTGTGGCTGGAATCGTGCCGTGGTTTTTCTTCCAGGACGCTTTGATAGGAGGAACAAACTCTCTTCTTGAATATAATTATCTTGTAAAAAAAGTCGTTTTCAATATCAGCGTGCTTCCGGTTGTGAAGATTATATCTGCGATGTTTGTACACGGCTTTTTCGTGCTGTTTACAATTGTTCTGTATATGTGTTATGGGAAATTTCCGGATTTATATTATATCCAGATTCTTTATTACAGCGGCTGTACATTCCTTTTGGTACTGGGACTTTCTTATGTTACGTGTGCTGTAGTCATCTTTTTCCGTGATTTAACTCAGATTATCAGCATTGGCCTTCAGGTGGGAATCTGGCTGACACCGATTATGTGGATTGCGGAAACAGCCCTTCCGGGACATCCGTTTCTACAAAAAGTGCTTCAGTTAAATCCCATGTACTATATTGTATCAGGGTATAGAGATGCTTTTGTTATGAAAAAGTGGTTTTTTGAGAGTCCGATGTGGACGCTTTACTTCTGGGTGTTTACAATTCTATGTTTTATTTTTGGAAACTGGGTATTTAAGCGCCTTCGTGTTCATTTTGCAGATGTATTATAAGGAGAGGGATAAGTGGAGAATAAAAAAGCCATTCAGGTGCAGCACCTGACAAAAATGTATAAACTTTATGAAAAGCCCTCTGACCGATTAAAAGAGTCACTGGGGCTTTCAAGAAAAAAGAAATACAGAGAACATTATGCTCTTCGAGATGTTAATTTTGATATAGAAGAGGGAGAGTGCGTGGGTATTATCGGAACAAATGGTTCCGGTAAATCCACTATTTTGAAGATTATTACAGGCGTTCTTTCTCCCACAGAGGGAGAAGTAAAAGTAAACGGCAGAATTTCTGCCCTTCTTGAACTTGGCGCCGGATTTAATATGGAGTATACAGGGCTTGAGAATATATATCTGAACGGAACGATGATTGGTTTCACAGAGGAGGAGATTGATGCCCGACTTGACGATATTCTGGCTTTTGCAGATATTGGAGATTTTGTTCATCAGCCTGTGAAGATGTATTCAAGCGGTATGTTTGTACGCCTTGCTTTTGCGGTTGCTATCAACATTGACCCTGAAATTCTGATCGTAGATGAAGCTCTCTCTGTGGGAGACGTATTTTTTCAGGCAAAATGCTATCATAAATTTGAAGAATTTAAGAAGCAGGGAAAAACTATTCTGTTTGTAAGTCACGATCTGAGCAGCATTTCAAAGTACTGCGATAAAGTTGTTCTTTTAAATAAGGGGAAAATGTTGGCTGAAGGCAATCCAAAAGAAATGGTGGATATGTATAAGCAGCTTCTTGTAAATCAGGAGCCTGTAAAACAGGGAACAGAAGAGGCGCTTCTTTCCGGAAAAGAAACAGAAAACTGGAGAGCAGGATTTCAGATAAATCCGGATACTCTGGAGTATGGAGATAAGCAGGCTGAGATTGTAGATTTTGTTGTTCTGGACTCCAAGGGGAGACAGAGCAATACGATTGAGAAAGGAAGCAGTTTTTCTATTAAGATGAAGGTACGTTTTCATGAAACGATTCAGCAGCCGATTATGGCATTCACCTTCAAAAACATACAGGGAACGGAAATTACAGGAACAAATACTCTGTTTGAAAAGGCGGAAGTGAAATGTGCAGAGGCAGGAAAGGAATGTATGGTAACTTTTTCTCAGGAGATGAATCTTCAGGGAGGAGAGTATCTCCTTTCTTTTGGATGTACAGGATATAAAGCGGGAGAGTTTACTGTATTTCACAGGCTTTATGATGCCTGCAATATAACAGTTGTTTCCCATAAGAATACAGTTGGTTTTTATGATATGAATTCCAGAGTAAGTGTTGAAGAGCTGGAATAAAAAGGAGAGTTTTATGCAGGAAAAAATCGGAAATGTGACTCTGGATTACACATATTATCCGGGAGAAGATTTATACAGCGACGGTCCCGTTGAGGAAGAGCTTCTGGAAATTGCGAAGCAATACAGAGAAGAAGAATTAAATGATGTCATTGCACAGAGAAAAAGCTGGCCTGTTCTTTACCATTTTTCTCATATAAGAAAAAATATCCTGGACTGGCTTCCTATAACAAAGAAAGATAATGTACTGGAAATCGGCTCCGGCTGTGGAGCGGTTACAGGTGCTCTTGCAGAAAAATCAGGCTCTCTTACCTGCATTGAGCTGTCTAAGATGAGAAGTACAATTAATGCTTATCGGAACAGAAATTACGATAACGTAAAGATTATGGTCGGTAACTTCCAGGATATAGAAAAAAATCTGGAAGAAAAATTTGATTATATTACTTTAATTGGTGTATTTGAATATTCAGAAGGATATATTGGTACAAAAGAGCCGTATGTGGAAATGCTGCGCCGGACTTCATGTCACTTAAAGCCAGGAGGAAAAATTATCATTGCCATTGAAAACAGGCTGGGATTAAAATACTGGGCAGGCTGTACAGAAGACCATACGGGAACTTACTTTGAAGGTCTGGAAGGGTATCCGAAAACAGAGGGAGTAAAAACATTCTCGAAGAAAGAGCTTTTAGATATTATCCATCAGGCGGGAGAGTTTTCTACCACCTTTTATTATCCATATCCGGACTATAAATTTCCAATGACTATTTATTCCGATGAGTATCTTCCTAAAAAAGGAGAGCTTTCTCACGCCTTTGCAAATTATGACAGAGAACGGGTATATTTGTTTGATGAACCGAGAGTATATGATTCTCTGATTGAGAGCGGGTTATTTCCGGAATTTTCCAATTCCTTTCTTGTAATAGTGCAGCAGGAGGGCAAATAATGGAGAAATTAATATACAGCAAATATTCTAATGAGCGAAGCAGAAGATTTTCTCTTCGTACTGATATTCTGGAACAGGATGGAATAAGAAGGGTGCGAAAAACGCCTGTGGGAAAAGATGGCGAAGAGCATGTAGCTTCTCTGGTAAAATGGAGAGAAGAGTTGGAAAAAGCTTTTAAAGACTCTCCTTTTGTGTGCAATAAATGCATTTTGGAAGAGAAAAGTGCTATTCTGGAATACGTATCAGGAGAAACGTTGGAGGAGCGTCTGGACAGCCTGCTGAAGCGGGGAGAAAAAGAAGAGGCGGAAAAGCTTCTCACAGGTTATCTTACGGAAATTGACAAAATATATAAAGGCAGAGTCTTTGAAACGACAGAGGAATTTACAAAAGTTTTTGGAGAAACTGTATTTTTTCAGAAGATGGAGTGTGCAGATGTGACGGATATTGACATGGTGTGTCAGAATCTTGTTCTTACAAATCCTCCGGTTGTCATTGATTATGAGTGGACGTTTGATTTTCCGATTCCCGCAAAGTTTGTACTATACCGTGTAATTCACTATTATATCCATACGAATCCCATGAGGGAAGTTCTTGATGAGGATGTGCTGTACAGAAAGATGGGGATCATCCCTTCTATGAGAAGACAGTTTGAAAAAATGGAAGTATGTTTCCAGAAGTATATTACAGAAGGACACATTCCAATGAGGGAGATGTATGCAGATATAACGCCGGGCGCTATGTGGCGCCAGGAAAAATATGAACAGCTTCAGAGAGAAAACAGAGAACTGAAGGAAGAGATTAAAAGAAAAAATCATCTTATACAGGAAATGAAAAATACGAAAATCTGGAAGCTGTACAGGAAATACAGAAAGATGGTGGAGAGGAAGTGAAAGCATGAGAAATCAGTTGCTGATAGTGGAAAAAGAACGCTTTTTCTTAAATGACAGGTGTAAATATCTAATTCAGGGTGTTGTTCCTGAAAAATACACGATAGAGGCATTTCTTGATGAGCAGAAGCTTTCTGTTTCTATGGAGAAGTGTGTTGCCAAAAGCGCAGTGGAGCGATTTAAGGATGGAGAGCTTTTGGGAGGACAGAGAGTGGAGGCTCTCATAGAACTTCCGGAGGAGCTTTCCGGGTACAAAATGTTAAAGGTGTACGCTGTTTTTGAAAAGGAGCGTCTGGAATGGTTTCACATTAAGACTTCCGTTCTTTCAAAGAAAAGAGGCAAACCCCAGTTTTATATTGAAGAAGAACGTGTAAACAAAAAAAATCATGCGCTTGTTTTAAGAGGTTGGGCAGCAGGTGCTTCTCATGTGCAAATTCGCCTCTTTGATGAAAATAAAAATCCTCTTTCCGTGCCTGTACAGAGAAATGCCCGCATGGATGTGGAAGGAATGTTCCGTGAGTGCATTATTGATAGAGAGCCGGGATTTTATGTGGAGACAGACGGGCTTTCTGGAAAATTTCTTTATCTTGTAATGCGTCAGGAAGATGGAAGCAAGGCAATCCATAAAGTAGGGCTTGGAACAAAAGAGGTTTTTCTTGGAAAAGCAGAAAAATACAGGAAAAAAGCCCTTGATTATATGAGGGCAAACGGAGTAAAGGCATTTGCCGTAAAAGCAGCAAGAAAGCTTGCTGAACGTAAAAATCGTCCTGTGGACTATAGCGACTGGCTTCCAAAGCATCTCCCAACAGAGACAGAGCTTTCCAGACAGAGAAAGGAAACCTTTGACTGTGCGCCGAAAATCAGTATTGTTGTTCCTCTTTATAAGACAAAAGAGGAGTATTTAAAACAGCTTGTAGATTCTGTAAAGGCACAGACATATACAAACTGGGAGCTTTGCCTGTCAGATGGAAGCGGAAAGCATTCTCCTATAGCTTCTTATTTACAGAAGCTTGAGGAATCGGACAACAGAATCAAGGTCATTTATAATGAAGAACCGTTACGCATTGCTCAGAATACAAATGCGGCAATGGAGGCTGCAACAGGAGATTTCATTGCTTTCGCAGACCATGATGATGTGTTGTGTGAACATGCCCTTTATGAATGCGTGAAAGCGTTAAATGCAAATCCAAATACGGATGTTATGTATTCTGATGAGGATAAAATGAGCATGAAGGGCAACCGTTTCTTTATGCCGCATTTTAAGCCGGATTTTAATCTTGATTTACTCTGTACAGTAAATTATATCTGTCACCTTTTTGTGGTAAAAAAAGAGCTGATTGATAAGGTTGGGCTTCTTCGCCCGGAATTTGACGGAGCACAGGATTATGACTTTATTTTTCGATGTGTGGAGGAAGCAGAGCATATTTATCACATTCCTAAAATTCTGTATCACTGGAGATGCCATGAGGATTCCACAGCCGAAAATCCGGAGAGCAAGATGTATGCCTTCGATGCAGGCAAGAGAGCCATTGAGGCGCATTTTGAGAGAATCGGCATAAAAGCGGAGGTTTATCAGGGCGAATATCTGGGACTTTACAGGACAAGATACATTCGCGACTATGACCCGCTGATTTCCATTATTATTCCAAATAAAGACCACATTGAGGATTTGGAACGGTGTATTTCATCTGTAGAAGAAAAATCCACTTATCGGAATTTTGAGTATATTATTGTGGAAAATAACAGTACGGAAGAAAGAACCTTTTCCTATTATAAAGAGCTGGAAAAGAAAAATCCGAAGATTCATATGGTTTACTGGGACGGTCCTTTTAACTATTCAGAGATTAACAATTTCGGAGCTTCTTACGCAAAGGGCGAATACCTTCTCCTTCTCAACAACGACACAGAGGTGATAAATGGGGACTGGCTGGAAGAACTTCTTGGCTACTGTATGCGTCCGGATGTTGGAATTGTGGGAGCAAGGCTTTATTATGAGGATGATACGGTGCAGCATGCAGGTGTTGTCCTTGGATTCGGCGGAATTGCAGGGCACTGCTTTGTACAGCAGCCCCGTGGAAATACAGGTTACTGTCACAGGATTATCTGTGCGCAGAATTACAGCGCAGTGACGGCAGCCTGCATGATGGTGAAAAAAGAAGCCTTTGATAAGGTGGGGGGCTTAAGTACAGATCTTGCCGTTGCTTTTAACGATATTGATTTTTGTTTGAAGGTGCGAGACGCAGGGTATCTTGTAGTATACAATCCGTATGTGGAACTGTATCACTACGAGTCAAAATCAAGAGGACTTGAGGATACGCCGGAAAAGAGGGAGCGGTTTGCGAGAGAAATCGCAACGCTGGAAAGTCACTGGCCGGAGATTTTTGCAAAACCGGATCCTTATTATAATCCAAACCTTACCTTAAAGAGTCAGGATTTTTCTCTAAAAAGGTTATAAATCAAAAGGAAACATATAAAATGAGAGAAATGAAAAATAAAAAAGCATTTATCAGCAGAGAGAAAGCATATGAATTTCTTTTTCTGATATTTGTGTTTGCATTCCTGTTTATCTGGGCGATGAAGGCGCCTCTGAATGCTTCTCCTGATGAAGAAATGAGATTCAGGCTTACTGATTATATTGTAAGGCATGGAGAACTGCCGGATGGACGAGACCCGGAAATACGAAATCCCCAGTGGGGAATTTCCTATGCCTTTAAACCGTATACAAGTTGTATTGTGTCAGCCGGTTTTGGATGGCTGGCCACCCTGTTTACTGATGACTTTGATATTTACTATAAATCTATGCGTCTGACAAATGTACTCTTTGGAACTTTGCTGGCGTTTATTGTTCTTAGGCTGGGAAAGCGGCTGTTTGAAAAAGAAAAAGCGTGGTTTTTTACAGTTTTGGTTACTTTTCTTCCTGGCGCAGCATTTCTTCACACATATCAGAATATGGATTCTCTTGCGCTGCTTGCCACAGCATGGATATTTTACTGCTGGGTAAGAGCGGTTCAGGAGGGGTGGACCGGTAAAGTGTGTGTGCAGCTGGGACTTGCAATGTCCCTGTGTGTGATGTCGTACTATAATGCATACGGATTTCTGCTGTGCAGTGCGCTGCTGTTTGCAGGAATGATGTTGAAATGCGGGGAACAGCAGTGGAATTACCAGGAGATGCTGAAAAAAGGTTTTCTTATGCTGGGAATTGTACTTCTTTTTACCGGATGGTGGTTTATTCGCAATGGAATGATGTATGACGGAGATATACTGGGAATGACAGTATCTGATCATTATGCGGAAATGTACGCCATTCCGGAATTAAAGCCTTCTAACAGAGAAACGCCGAAGGCAATCGGCATGAGCCTTGCGTATATGCTGTTCTGGAAGCCGGAAACATGGCAGTATAACTGGATGGGAACGGTTGTGGCAAGTTTTATCGGGATGTTTGGCTTTATGGATATTTTTATGCCGGAAATCTGGACAAAGGCATATGTTGTATTTTTTGCTCTTGGAGCTGTCGGAAATCTTTTCTGTATCCGGAAATACTTTTTTGTTGCAAATCGTGATTTGGGTGAAGAGAGGATTCAGGATGAAAAGGGCGAGCTTATTATCAGAAAATACCGGAAGGAGAAAGTATGGAACAGCATGAATTTATTGAGGCTGTGTCTTCTGCTTGCTATTATAATACCGGTTATTCTTTTGCTCTACTATGCGTATGCCAGCGATTTCCAGGCGCAGGGCCGATATATTATGCCGGGGCTGTTGCCTATCATGTATTTTATTACAATGGGCTATGAAGTGTGGCTGGACAAACTGGTAAAAAATGAGAGAGCGAAGAGAATCTTCTTCCGGGTATCTTCTGTTTTGCTGGCTGTATCCTGCGTGCTTGTTTATGGAATGGTGTATGCACCTAATTATTAACAAATGATAGAAGATAAAAAAATAAAACTCAGGAAACCGGGTGTGATGCACCTGGTTTTCTGTATTTTCCGGGGGTAATACCCTTATATTTCCGGAAGGTGCGGATAAAGTAGCTTAAATCATTAAATCCGTTTCTGTATGCGATTTCTGTGATGGAATCGTCCGTTGTGGAAAGCTGGTAACACGCCTGTTCAATTCTCTGCCTGTTTAAATAGTCCATAGGTGTCTGGTGCGTCATCTCCGAGAAAAAGCGACAGAAATATTTGGGAGACATGGAAACAGAGGCAGAGAGCTGCTGCAAGGTAATGGGGGAACTGTAGTTTTTTTCAATAAATTCCACAACCTGTTTGAGCTGAAGAATCCTCTTATAATCACGCCTTGCTTTTGGGAGACTCTCAAAATAGTAATGTTTACCAAAAATAAGACCGAAAAAGTGGTAAAATTGTCCAAAGACAGTGAGCTCATATCCGTCCTCTTTTTTTAGGAAAGCCTGAAAAATACTATTTGCAGACGCAATAATTTCCTTTTGTTTTGCGGTAAAGTGGTGATAAATCATAATGTCCTGGTGAACAATTCTCTGAATGTACCCGGAACATACAGATCCGGCTTTCAAAAATGCATTCATATCAAAAACAATACATTCATAGACACATTTTTCCGGAATGCCAGAATGCAGAATTCCGCTATGTACAAAAATTATATCTCCGGCTTTTGCTGTGAAACTTTTTTCGTCTAAAGTAACAGTGAGAGTTCCCTCAAGAACACGCATGATTTCATATTCCACATGCCAGTGATAGGACATAATGTAGCGTGGGTGACTGCTGTCAATGTGATGAAATTCAAAGGGAAAGCCGTAAGTGCCTCTTAAACGGTCTTCATTTTGATCTAAATCGTGCATGGAAAAAGCCTCCTTTCCAAAAAAATACAAAAAAGTGAATATTGTACTATTATTTGCTATTATAGCACAAGTAATTTAAAGAAGGCAAATGTATAATTGGCTACATAAGAAACGAGAGCAGGTTTCCTGCGGCTTTTTTAGATAGGAAAACTTCTCTCACAAAGACATTGAGCTTAATAAATGGAGGTAATTCATTATGGCAAAAAGCAGATTAATCGGTGGTTATCCTGTAATTGGTATCCGTCCAACAATCGACGGAAGAAGAGGTGCTCTTGACGTAAGAGGTTCTCTGGAAGAACAGACAATGAACATGGCGAAATCCGCTGCAAAACTGTTTGAAGACAATTTAAGATATTCTAACGGAGAGCCGGTAAAAGTTGTTATCGCAGATACAACAATCGGACGTGTTGGAGAATCTGCAGCATGTGCAGAAAAATTCCGCAGAGAAGGCGTTGATATTACAGTAACTGTTACACCTTGCTGGTGCTATGGTTCTGAGACAATGGATATGGATCCGCAGACAATCAAAGCTGTATGGGGATTCAATGGAACAGAAAGACCGGGAGCTGTATACCTTGCATCTGTTCTTGCAACACATGCACAGAAAGGTCTTCCTGCATTCGGTATTTACGGACATGACGTTTGTGAAGCAGACGACACATCTATTCCGGAAGACGTTCAGGAAAAACTGTTAAGATTCGGACGTGCAGCAGTTGCAGCTGCTTCCATGAGAGGTAAATCCTACTTACAGATTGGTTCTATCTGTATGGGTATCGGCGGATCTATTATTGATTCCGACTTTATCGAATCCTACCTTGGAATGCGTGTAGAATCTGTTGACGAAGTAGAAATCATCCGTCGTATGACAGAAGGTATCTACGATCATGAAGAGTTTGAAAAAGCTCTGAAATGGGCAAAAGAAACATGTAAGATCGGTTTCGACAAGAACCCGGAAGAATTACAGACGAGCCCGGAGAAGAAAGAAGAGCAGTTTGAATTTGTAGTTAAGATGGCAGTTATCATCAAAGAGCTGATGAACGGCTGTGATAATCTTGATCCGAAATTCTCCGAGGAAGCAATTGGACATAACGCACTTGCAGCTGGTTTCCAGGGACAGAGACAGTGGACAGACTTCTATCCAAACGGTGACTTTGCAGAGGCAGTTTTAAATACTTCCTTTGACTGGAATGGCGCAAGAGAGCCATACATTCTGGCAACAGAGAACGACGTATTAAACGGTCTTGGAATGATGTTCATGAAACTTCTTACAAACCGTGCGCAGATGTTCGCAGACGTTCGTACATACTGGAGCCCGGAAGCTGTTAAGAAAGCAACAGGCTACGATCTGGAAGGCGTTGCAAAAGAAAACGGCGGATTCATCCATCTTATTAACTCCGGTGCATGCTGTCTTGATGCTTGCGGTGAAGCAAAAGATGAAAACGGCAACGGCGTAATGAAAGAATGGTGGAATGTAACAGAAGAAGATCAGAAAGCAATCATGGATGCAACAACATGGAACGCAGCAGACAACGGATACTTCCGTGGCGGCGGATTCTCCTCCAGATTTGTTACAAAAGCAGAGATGCCTGCTACTATGATTCGTCTGAACCTTGTAAAAGGATTAGGACCGGTTCTTCAGATCGCTGAAGGATGGACATTAAACCTTCCGGAAGAAGTTTCTGATAAACTCTGGAAACGTACAGACTACACATGGCCATGTACATGGTTTGCACCAAGATGTACAGGCGAAGGTGCATTCAAGACTGCTTACGACGTAATGAACAACTGGGGTGCAAACCACGGTGCAATCTCTTACGGACACATCGGTGCAGATCTTATCACAATGTGCTCTATGCTGAGAATTCCGGTTTGCATGCACAATGTTCCGGAAGAAAAAATCTTCCGTCCAGCAGCTTGGAACGCATTCGGAATGGACAAAGAAGGCGCAGACTACAGAGCTTGCAAAAACTACGGACCACTTTACAAATAAAATATGCTGCTTAAAGCAGATGTGGAGCTGTGCGATGCACAGCTCCTTTTTTACTTCGAACCCGGAATACCCGTAAAAACAGGTAATTCTCTGCCAATATTGCCAGTGTTTTTCAGTACCCTTTTCATTCCCGTGTATGTTGTGGGAAGGAAGTACGGAACGAATCTTGTAAATAAGAAATGAACTATGTATAATAGAGGCAGAAAATACCCGGAGGAAAAGATATGAACAGAAAATCATTTTTTTCAAGGCGGTTTCTGCCTGCTTTTATAGTTATAGCTCTTGTTGCAGGAGGGATTCCTGTAACGGCCGGAGAGTTGACATCGGGCGAGCAGATTTTTGAAGACAATGCCGAAAAAGAAGAATCGTCAGCTCCTGTTTCAGACGAGCTGACAGGCGAGGTGGAAGATACGCTCCTCTCTGCACCTGAGGAAGATATTCTGACAGGAGAAGAGACAGAAGATGAAGTCCGTTACATTAAAGGCAGACCTCTTACAGAAGAAGAGAGAGAAGAACAACTTGCACCAATGAAAAATCTTCAGGAGCTTCCTGCAATGCCGGATATAAAAAGTGATTTTCGGGCAGTTCCGGAGGCTGGGAAATTTGCAAAGTTTCCGTCAAAATTTGATGCCAGGGAAGAAGGAATCGTGACTTCAGTGAAAAATCAGATGCCGTATGGCGCCTGTTGGGCTTTTGCTATGGCATCTGCGATGGAAACATCACTATTGAGACGGGGTGCCGGTACATTTGACCTTTCCGAGGAGCATCTCTGCTACTTTTTTGCAAACAGGGTGGGAGATGCTCTGGGAAATACAGACAATGACCACAATTACCACAATATGTACAATTGGGCAGGGGAGAAGGATTATCATGAGGGCGGAAATGATATGCTTGCTGCTGAATTTTTAAGTACATGGTCAGGAATGGCAGCAGAGGAAGAATTTCCTCTTCTCACAAACCCATCTCACACAGAATTTATTTATCAGAACCATGATTTTTCCGGTGCATATAAAACAGAGGCTTATCTGGAAGACAGTGTATTTTCTGATTATTCTGTGGAAAGAATGAAACAGCTGCTTCTGGAGTATAGTTCTGTTTCTATTATGTATAAGGCTGTGGACGCTTATTATAATCCGGATACAGCAGCGTATAGTTGTACGATTCCCGGAGGTGTGAATCACGTAGTAACTGTAGTTGGCTGGGATGACACTTTTTCAAAAGAGAACTTTAATGAGGTTTCAAACGTTTCTGCTGATGGAGCCTGGATTGTGAAAAACAGTTGGGGAGATGGCTGGGGAGAAAATGGATATTTTTATCTTTCCTATGAGGATAAATCCATATCGACCCTTGTATGTGCTACAGCTGTGCCATATCCGGAATATTCAAACAATTATTTTTATGACGGAAGTTCAGGTATTAGTTCTTATCCTCTTGCAGCCGGAGAGAAAATGGCGTGTATATTTGAGAAAAAAGCAGGAGAAAAGCATCAGGAAATCCTGGGAGAAGTGATGACACATACATGGACGGATAATGCGGTTTATTCCATACAGGTGTACACAAATTTAAAAGACAGAAATAATCCGCTAAGCGGAACTCCGGCATATGAGTCCCCGCTTGTGTACAGGCAGCCCATTCAGGGTATCGATACCGTTTCTGTTCCGGAGGTGATTCTTGAACCGGGAAGTTTTTATTCGGTAGTTATTACAAATCAGGGGCAAAACAGATTAAATTACGGTGTTGAAGCGGATGCGGAATATGGATGGAGCTCTTTTGATGCGGGGACAGAGGCCGGGCAGGGATTTTTATATACAGGCGGACAGTGGCTTGACCTTCACAGCGAAAATGAAGCACAGGCAATGTGCCCAAGGATCAAGGCCCATACAAGGACAGGAAAGCTGGTCGTGGGTGTGCCTGCATCTGTAAAAGCAGAGGTAAAGGGATATAATAAGATACAGCTTTCATGGGAGGCTGTTCCTGGCTGCGATGGATATACGGTTTACCGAAAGGAAGGCAACGGACCGGTTAAAGGAAGAGTATCTGTTGTGGGAGATACTTCTTGTACATATCTTGATAAGGATGTAAAAAGCAGCGGATTTTATATTAAGCCGAGAGTGACTTATACATATACAGTTCGTGCGTATGTGATGAATGGCGGAAAAAAGAAATTTGGCGCACATTCTGCGGGAGTATCAGCCAAAACAGAAATGGGAACAACAGCTACAACAGTCAGGACGAATAATAATATGTATAACTCGCTTTCCTGGAATAAAATAGACGGAGCGGACGGCTATTACGTATATCGCCGAATTCCGGGAAAATCATGGGAGTGTATAAAAGTTTTAAAAGGCAGAAATTCCCTGAAATATCAGGATAAAAAGGTAAAGTCTCTGGAGACATACCAGTACATGGTACGGGCGTACAGGAGCATTGAAGGGAAAAAATGGTACAGTCCATATCACTGCAGCGGAAAAATTGTGACTTCGCCGGCAGTTCAAAAGCTTTCTACTGTGTCCTCTGTAAAAGACGGAATCCGTCTTACCTGGAAGCCGCAGGAAAAATGCAGTGGATATCGTATTTATAGAGTGGATAAAAACGGAGCGAAAAGGCGGCTGACAGATATAAAAAATGGAAAAGGTGCTGCCTATGTAGATAAAACTGCGAAAAAAGGTCAGGAGTATACGTATTATGTACAGGCATTTGTAAAAGAATTTTATGGCACTGTATACAGCAAGTACGAAAAGAGAAGTATGGTAAGAAAATAAAATGTCGACGGTGTTCCCGATTTGTCGGGAAAAAAGAATTGAAACTCGTCAGGAAAATGGTAATATAGAAGAATAAGAGAAAATACATATTTAGAAGGGAAAGAATATGAAAAAAATATTAAGCGTTTTTCTTGCGCTTCTTTTCAGTTTTACTTTCTGTGTTGCAGTATGGGCTGACGGAGATGAAGGACAGTCTGCAGATTACATAACAGATTATTATATGATTGTAGAATCCAGAGACGGAGGAATCAATATTTATGCAAGTACAGACATCTCCGGAGGAAAACTGAATAATCAGTTGATTCCCAATGGTACGGCGCTTCATATTAAAGGGGAAAAGAAGGATGCCGCAGGGAAAGAGTGGGGTCTTACAGAGTATCACAAAATGAAGGGTTTTGTACTTTTCGACGATTTAAAACCGGTCACCATTACAGAAGCCGTAAAATCGGAGCTGGGTGTACTGGGAGCAGAGGAGACAGATGAAAATGTTGTGGTCGGGGCGAAGGCAGGAAGTGTGAAAATGTATACAGGTCCGGGAGAAAAATTTCCGGAAATATCTTCGTCGGAAATTTTGAACGGAGAGACAGTTCATATTTCCATGAAGGCAGAGACGGAAGATGGAAATCTCTGGGGAAAAGTGACAGGAAGAGAGAAAGAAGGATGGATTAATCTTTCTGAGGCAGGAGAGCGCAAGGGAACAGGAAAGGGTTCAGAGAAGGCGGTAGATAAGAAAGCGCCTGCGCCGACAGAGATGCCGAAGGTAACAGAGACACCGACAGCGACAGAAGTGCCGAAGGCAACAGAGACACCGGCAGCGACAGAAGTGCCGAAGGCAACAGAGACACAAAAGCCTACAAAAGCATTGGAAAAAACAGAAAAGGAAGCAACAGAAGAAACGGCAGAAACAGCGTCTTCGAAGAATGTAGATGCAGTTTCCGGATTATTTATGAATCCTGTTTTATGGGTAGTGGCAGCACTGATTCTGATTGCACTTATTTTCTTGTACTTTTTGAAATTAAAATAAACAGATATTTCGGCAAATATAAAAAGACTGCAGTGCAGTCTTTTTATATTTGAATATGTGTAGTATGAAAATAGGAAATGCTTTCAATCAGTCGTTAATAACAACGCCTTTCTGAAGCATAATGTTGGCGTAAAGCGCTTTTTCTCCTGTGGATATGATACAGTAAGATGTTTTTGCCTCATCATAAAATGCAAAACGTTCGATGTTGCCTACTGCTGCAGCGCCGCGATCATCATGTTTTGCGATGATTTCTTTGTATGTATCCCAGATTGGAGTTTCTACTGTATCTCCAGGCATAACTTCCATAAGATTTACAGGATGTTCTACGTATGTATCCAGAGGGAAAACTTTTAAGATTGCATCAAGAAGTTCCGGAACACCATGTCCGTCGCAACGGATTGTGATTGCATTTTTTCCCATAGATTCTACAGGAAAGTTTCCGTCTGCAATTACAAGACGGTCGCTGTGTCCCATTTCGCATAAAACCTTTAATAATTCAGGTGATAAAATTTCAGGAATACCTTTTAACATAATATGACTCCTTTCAGGTCGCTTTTCTTTGAAATTGGATTTAAAAAAATCCAAACGTTCTTTTCTATAGAGTATCTTTAAATCGGAAGAAAGACAAGGGAATATTTTCCGGGAAAAGATGAAAAATTTACGTTTCTCTTATAAATACTGGATGAATTCTACTTGATATGTTTTTTTCGTATCCGCAAATGAGTGTGGAAAAGACAGTTTCTAATTTACAGAATACCACGAATGATTGTAAAATTCTACAAAATATGATAGGATAAAACATAATAAATGAAGAACTGACGGGGGTAGGAAAAGGTAGATGTATCGCATATTACTGGTAGATGATGAAATTCTGGTACGTGACGCAATCAGGGAAAATATTGACTGGAGGGGAATGGACTGCGAGCTTGTAGGAGATTGTGAAAACGGGCAGCAGGCAGCAGCTTTTGTAAAAGAACACGAAGTAGATATTGTACTTACAGATATATGTATGCCGTATATGGACGGAATGGAACTGAGCCACTTTCTTCATGACAACTATCCGGATATTGTAATTGTGATTTTCAGTGGTTTTGGAGAATTTGAATATGCAAAAAGAGCAATTCAGTATAATGTAAGTGAATACATGTTAAAACCTGTTACTGCGATGGAACTTCGCAAGGTGATTGAAAGCATGAAGGAACAGGTGGACGCAAAAAGAAGAGAAAAGGCAAAGATTGAAAATCTCACAAAAACTTCCCAGGATTACAGAAAAAATGCCATTATGATTCGTTCCAAGGCAGTAGAGTCTCTTGTAAATCTTACAAGAGATGTGGAGGAAAGTATCAAAGAACTTGCTGACATGGGGATTGTGCTGGATTCGCCCAGTTACAGAGTGGCGGCGTTTGATATGGATGTATATGCAGATCTGGAGTATGTGGATATAGAAAAACGGCAGGAAAGTGCTCTTATGGCATTTGTGCTGTTTAATGTAAGTGATGAGATTGTAACAAGAGAAAAAGCAGGGATTGTGTATCAGGAGGGAAGCAGTCGCGTATGCATTCTCTTTACAGGAAACAGAACCGGAGAATTTGCCCGTAAAATAAGAGAAATATGTAAAGAGGTTCAGAGTAAAGTAAAAGAAGTGATTGGAATTGAGACGTCCATAGGAATCGGAAGCTGGGTAAGAAATCCAAGAGAACTTTGTATGTCGTATGCTCTCGCACAGAGAGGAATTCAGTGCAGGTATCTTCTGGGGGGGAATCTTCTTATGGATATGGAAGAGGAAAAGACAGATAAGGAACTTTTTATCCAGGAAGAAATATGGGAATTTGCAGAAGCGGTACGTTTCGGAAAAAAAGAAGATATGGTTGATTCTCTTAACAAGATGGAGGAAAAGATTAAAGGAGCTCTTGTGGAAAAAAGCCGTGCCTGTATTTACCTACAGCAGATTATAAGAGCAGCGGGAAATGTATGTGAAAGCATTACTTCTGATACGGAAAATATTATGCGCCAGAGGGAGGAACTGCTTCAAAAGGTTACCGAGCAGAAGAATTTTCACCAGGCAATGATTCTTGTAAGAGGATATGTGGATTACATATATGAACAGCTTCGCAGGATTAACAGTTCAAGCGGAAAGCGGCAGGCGTCTATGGCAATGGAATATATTAAAAGAAATTATATGGATGCAGATTTAAGCCTTAACAGTATATGCTCTTATCTCAATATCAGTACCAGCCATTTCAGTACGATTTTTAAAGAGGTGACAGGAGAGACATTTATTGAGGTTCTGACGCGGGTTCGTATGGAAAAGGCAAGAGAGCTGTTGGAAAATACGACTTTAAAAAATTATGAGATTGCGGAAAAAGTAGGATTTTCAGACCCGCATTATTTTGGAATCTCCTTTAAGAAGATGACAGGAAAAACACCTACGGAATATGCCAGGGAGAAACGAAAATGAAGGAATCCAGGATAGGGCTTTGCCTTTCCAGACATTTTAAAAGTATACAGAGCACAATTTTTACGGCAGTTGCCATTCTGGTGCTCTCTGCAGTATTGATTGTAACAGCAGTATCAGTAAAATATACGGATTCTGCAATTTTTGAGAATTCCGTTCTTTATACGCAGACGATTACAAAACAGATAAATCAGAATATCGATTCGTATATTACTTATATGGATAATATTGTGTCTGTAATTTCAGGAAGCGAGGACGCTCAGTATTATCTTTTTCGGGAAAGTTCGGACAGGGGACACGAGAAACGTCTTCTGGAGCAGTTCCGGATTATTTTAAAGGGAAGATCAGATATAAAAAATATCGGGCTTGTGTGTGATGAAGGAAATTCTCTTTTTAACACGGGGTATCAGACAGAAAATCCGGATTTGGATCTTTCTACGCAGGAGTGGTACAAAAAAGCAGTAGAAAGCAGAGGGGAGTCTATTCTTACCTCATCTCATGTGCAGCATGTAATTGAAGGAGAGCGTCCCTGGGTAATTACCATGAGCAGAGGGATTGCAAATCTTGTGGGAAGCCGTGCCTCAAAGGGTGCTGTATTTATTGATCTGAATTACAGTGCAATCAGCGAGCTGTGTGATCAGAACAGTATCGGAGATAAGGGATATGTTTTTATTGTAGATCAGGATGGAAATATTGTATATCATCCGCAGCAGCAGCAGCTATATAATGAGCTGCAGACAGAAAATATTGATGCGGTCATGAATGCGAAAACAGATACAGTCACAGTTGGAAAAGGAGAGCACGAAAAAATATATACTATTTCCCGTTCAGAAAAAACAGGATGGACAGTAGTGGGATGTATGAATGTTGCAGAACTATTAAAAGGCAGCAGGCAGGCACAGAGAGTGTATGTTGTTTGTGCTGCAGGTTTGATTGTGCTGGCATTGATATTATCACGGCTGCTTGCCAGAAATATTACATATCCGATTCAGCGTCTTCGCGACTCTATGAAAAAAGTACAGACGGGAGAATTTCCTACCATAGATCTTGAGGTTTCGTCAGAAAATGAAATAGGAAGTCTTACAAAATCTTTTAATGTAATGACGCACAGAATTCAGGAATTAATGGCTCAGAATATACATGAGCAGGAGCAGAAAAGAAAAAGTGAATTGAAGGCGCTTCAGTCTCAGATAAATCCGCATTTTCTTTATAATACGCTGGACTCTATCATATGGATGGCGGAAGGAAAGAAAAATGAGGAAGTTGTACTTATGACTGCCTCTCTTGCAAGGCTTTTAAGGCAGAGCATCAGCAATGAAGATGAGCTGGTATCGATTGGACAGGAAGCGGAATATGCGAGAAGTTATCTTACGATTCAAAAAATGCGTTATAAAGATAAACTGGAGTTTCAAATCGATATTTCACCTGCCATTTTTGGCGTAAAAATTATTAAGCTGGTTCTCCAGCCCATTATTGAAAATGCCATTTATCACGGGCTGAAATATAAAGACAGCAAAGGCTTTCTTATCGTGCGTGGCTACCAGGAGGGAGAAAAAGCGGTCCTTGAGGTGGAAGATAACGGAGTGGGAATGGATGAGGAAACACTTTCCCATATTTTTGAAAAGCATAAGGTAAATTACCATTCCAACGGAGTGGGGGTATACAATGTTCAGAAGCGCCTGAAGCTTTACTATGGAGAGGAATACGGGATTGTGTATAAGAGCAAAAAAAATGAGGGCACCAGAGCGGTGATTACCATTCCCGTGGAGACGGGAGGAAAATTGTGAAAAAATACGGGAAATGGATTACAGCAGGTGTGATTGTCCTTCTTATCTGCATTGGGATTTCTGCCGGATATTATCAGCAGCAGAAGAAAAAAAATAAAGAGTGGAATCTGATTTATATTCCAAAAACAGAAGACGGTACAAATGATTTCTGGACTTCTCTTATTTCCGGAACACAGATGGCTGCAAAAGAATATGGAGCCCAGATTAAAATTACGGCTCCGGAAAGAGAACAGGATGTGAAAAAGCAGGAGGAACTGTTAGAGGAGGCAGTACAGGAAATGCCGGATGCCGTTTTATTTTCGCCGTCCAGTTATTCGTCAGAAAGCTATGAAAAAGCGTTAAAGACAGCGAAAGAACAGGGGACGATGATTACCTTTATAGATTCGTATACAGAATCGGGAGAGCAGGATCTTATGGTCTCTACGGATAATCTGGATGCCGGAAAGAAGCTTGGAGAGTATGCGGCAACTCTTTTAAAACCGGATGGAAAGATTGCTATTGTAAGTCATGTGCAGGGAGTTTCTACGGCAATGGAGAGAGAAGAGGGATTTCGTGAAGGTCTCAGAGAACTGGAAAAAAATGTAGTTGAGGTTGTGTACTGTAATTCGCTTTACGAGCGTTCGTACGAACTGACAAAAGAACTTTTAAGGAAATATCCGGATCTTCAGATGATTGCGGGAATGAATGAGTATTCATCTGTCGGAGCTGCCAGAGCCGTAAAGGAACTTGGAATTCAGGATAGAGTAAAGGTTGTAGGGATTGACAGCTCTCTGGAGGCGGTACAGCTTATGGAGCAGGGGATTTTTCAGTGCTTTGTGGTTCAGAAAGCATTTAAGATGGGCTACATGAGCGTTCGCGAAACCCTGCGTTTTCTAGAGGGGGAGGAAGTAAGCTCGTTTATTGATTCCGGCTGTCAGATTGTTACACCGGAAAATATGTATGACAAAGAAGTGGAAAAGCTGCTGTTTCCTTTTAAATCATCACAGAGAGCCTCTTTACAAAAAAATCAGTAAAAAATAAGAAAAAGGTTAAAAATTTATGGTATCGTAAATTTTTAACCTTTTTTTATAAGATATTCCATTAAAATTTTAAGAAACAGGTTCTATAATATTTACAGTTGGCAGGCAGACCGCGTTTGCGGATAAGAAGGCCGTGACCAAATAAGGGAAAGAATGGAGGGAGAATTGTGGGAGAAGTTATCTTAACCATGAAAGGCATAGACAAGTCGTTCCCCGGTGTACACGCACTTGACCATGTAGACCTTGAAATCAGAAAAGGTGAAGTTCATGCCCTGATGGGAGAGAACGGAGCAGGTAAGTCCACACTGATGAAGGTACTGACAGGTATTTACAGCAAGGATTCCGGAACCATTACCTACGAGGGAAAGGAAATAACATTTTCCAACCCGAGAGAAGCTCAGGATGCAGGCATTGTAATCGTGCACCAGGAGCTGAACATGATGAACCATCTGACAGTAGCGCAGAACATTTTCATCGGTCGTGAGATGATGAGTGGAAAACTCATTAACGACAAAAAGATGAATGAGGAAGCGAAGAAGCTGTTCGCTCAGCTGAACATCGACATTGATCCGACAGAGAAGATGGGAAATCTTACCGTAGGAAAGCAGCAGATGTGTGAAATTGCAAAGGCGATTTCCCATGACGCAAAGGTAATTATTTTTGATGAGCCGTCAGCGGCGCTTACAGAGACGGAGATAGAGGAACTTTTCAAAATTATCCGTGACCTCCGTGAAAAGCAGCTTGGAATCGTATACATATCACACCGAATGGATGAGATCAAAGTCATTACAGACCGTGTAACCGTCATGAGAGACGGAGGATATGTAGGAACTCTGATCACAAAAGAATCCACAAAGGACGACATCATCAACATGATGGTAGGCCGTGTAATCTATGAGGATCCGAAGACAGAGAGCACTGTAGCACCGGATGCACCTGTAGTGCTGAAGGTAGAGCATTTAAATGCAGGAAGAATGGTGCGCGATGTAAGCTTCGAGCTTCATAAAGGAGAGATCCTTGGATTTTCCGGACTGATGGGAGCAGGAAGAACAGAGACAGCGAGAGCACTGTTCGGAGCAGACCCGAAGGAAAGCGGAGATATTTATATCAACGGAGAAAAAGTGGATATTAAAAACCCGATGGACGCAGTAAAATGCGGAATCGGATATCTTTCTGAAGACCGTAAGAGATACGGAATCGTTGTAGGAAAGAGCGTGGCAGAGAACACCACTATGGCAACAATGGGCGAATTTACAAAGGGAATCTTCATTAATAAGAAGAAAGAAAAAGAAATCGCTCAGCAGTATGTAGAATCCTTAAAGACAAAGACTCCGAATGTAGACCAGTTAGTGGTAAACCTGTCAGGAGGAAACCAGCAGAAAGTCGTTATTGCAAAATGGCTTGTAAGGAACTGTGACATACTGATTTTCGATGAGCCTACCCGAGGAATCGACGTAGGAGCAAAGAGTGAGATTTATCACTTAATGAATGAACTGGTAGCAGCAGGAAAGTCTATCATCATGATTTCCTCTGAGATGACAGAAATTTTAAGAATGAGTGACCGTATCGTGGTAATGTGCGAGGGTAAAAAGACAGGAGAAATCGACATCTCCGAAGCAACCCAGGAGAACATTATGCATGCGGCAACCCTTAGAAATTAGGAGGAACGGAAATGGAGAAATTTAAAAACAGTCCATTTGTGAAAAAAGTTGGATTTAACCGAATTGTTTTATGCGGTGTACTTCTTCTGATGTACATTGTATTCGCAGTCATCAGCCCTACATTCCTTAGCTATTCCCGTATTTTAAGTGCACTTAACTATGCGTACTTCTTGGGATTTTTAGCACTGGGTGTTACTTTTGTAATTGCAACCGGCGGAATTGACTTTTCTATTGGACCGGTTATGTTCTGTGCAGCTTTAGTAGGCGGACGTCTTCTTACAAAAGATGGTGTACCGGTTGCAGTAGCACTTCTTGTATGTATCGCAGTTGGTCTTGTATTTGGTATCCTGAATGGATTTTTAGTAGCGTATATGGGACTTCCGTCCTTTATCTCTTCTATGGCTCTTATGATGCTTGCAAAAGGTGTTGGTTCTGTATTTACAGCAACACAGTCTGTAAGCTGGCCACAGGCAACAGATGAAAACGGACTTGGTTGGTATCGTAACCTGATTCGTATGGAAATCGGCGGTGCAGATATTCCTACAGGTCTGATTATTCTTCTGATTGTTGCAGTAATCTGTGCAATCATTTTGAATAACACAACAATCGGACGTTATATCCTCTGCCTTGGAAGCAACAAAGAGGCAGTTCGTCTTTCTGGTGTAAACGTAAAGAAATGGGAAATGATCGCATATGTTATCTGTGGTACTCTTGCAGGATTTGCAGCTATCGCATATGTAGGTGCTTATACAACTGTACAGCCTGGTCTTGGTGATACCTTTAACAATGATGCAATTGCAAGTTGTGTAATGGGTGGGACTTCCATGGCAGGTGGTATAGCTTCCATGGGAGGAAGTATTATCGGTGTTATGATTATTTCTCTTCTTCAGGAAGGTATCCTGGCAATGGGCTTCCAGAAAGATTATCAGTATGTAATTACCGGTATTATCGTAATTCTGGCTGTATACGCCGATGTACGAAGCAAAAAGAGAAAGAACTAATCAATCATTAGAAAGGACATATAGGTGAAGACATGGGTGAAGTCATTTTAACAATGAAAGGCATAGACAAGTCGTTCCCCGGTGTACACGCACTTGACCATGTAGACCTTGAAATCAGAAAAGGTGAAGTTCATGCCCTGATGGGAGAGAACGGAGCAGGTAAGTCCACACTGATGAAGGTACTGACAGGTATTTACAGCAAGGATTCCGGAACCATTACCTACGAGGGAAAGGAAATAACATTTTCCAACCCGAGAGAAGCTCAGGATGCAGGCATTGTAATCGTGCACCAGGAGCTGAACATGATGAACCATCTGACAGTAGCGCAGAACATTTTCATCGGTCGTGAGATGATGAGTGGAAAACTCATTAACGACAAAAAGATGAATGAGGAAGCGAAGAAGCTGTTCGCTCAGCTGAACATCGACATTGATCCGACAGAGAAGATGGGAAATCTTACCGTAGGAAAGCAGCAGATGTGTGAAATTGCAAAGGCGATTTCCCATGACGCAAAGGTAATTATTTTTGATGAGCCGTCAGCGGCGCTTACAGAGACGGAGATAGAGGAACTTTTCAAAATTATCCGTGACCTCCGTGAAAAGCAGCTTGGAATCGTATACATATCACACCGAATGGATGAGATCAAAGTCATTACAGACCGTGTAACCGTCATGAGAGACGGAGGATATGTAGGAACTCTGATCACAAAAGAATCCACAAAGGACGACATCATCAACATGATGGTAGGCCGTGTAATCTATGAGGATCCGAAGACAGAGAGCACTGTAGCACCGGATGCACCTGTAGTGCTGAAGGTAGAGCATTTAAATGCAGGAAGAATGGTGCGCGATGTAAGCTTCGAGCTTCATAAAGGAGAGATCCTTGGATTTTCCGGACTGATGGGAGCAGGAAGAACAGAGACAGCGAGAGCACTGTTCGGAGCAGACCCGAAGGAAAGCGGAGATATTTATATCAACGGAGAAAAAGTGGATATTAAAAACCCGATGGACGCAGTAAAATGCGGAATCGGATATCTTTCTGAAGACCGTAAGAGATACGGAATCGTTGTAGGAAAGAGCGTGGCAGAGAACACCACTATGGCAACAATGGGCGAATTTACAAAGGGAATCTTCATTAATAAGAAGAAAGAAAAAGAAATCGCTCAGCAGTATGTAGAATCCTTAAAGACAAAGACTCCGAATGTAGACCAGTTAGTGGTAAACCTGTCAGGAGGAAACCAGCAGAAAGTCGTTATTGCAAAATGGCTTGTAAGGAACTGTGACATACTGATTTTCGATGAGCCTACCCGAGGAATCGACGTAGGAGCAAAGAGTGAGATTTATCACTTAATGAATGAACTGGTAGCAGCAGGAAAGTCTATCATCATGATTTCCTCTGAGATGACAGAAATTTTAAGAATGAGTGACCGTATCGTGGTAATGTGCGAGGGTAAAAAGACAGGAGAAATCGACATCTCCGAGGCAACCCAGGAGAACATTATGCATGCGGCAACCCTTAGAAATTAAGAGGAGGAGAGAGAGATGGCAGGTAAAGAAAAAAAAGGAAATGCTTTTACCAATAATCCCATTGTAAAAGCAATTGGAACACAGAAAATTGTAGTTGTTTTAGTAATTGTACTTCTGGCGCTGTTTTTCGGAATTAAAAGTCCGGCTTTCCGTCAGTATTCAACAGTAGTAAGTATTTTTGGATATTCTTATTATATCAGTTTAATGGCAATCGGTGTTACATTCTGTCTGATCACAGGCGGTGTTGACCTTTCCATTGGAACAGGTATGATTTGTTACAGCCTTTTCGGAGGATACCTGGTTACAAAAATGGGGCTTCCGGTTGGTGTTGGTATTCTTGCAACAATCGTTCTTGGTATGCTGATTGGTCTTTTAAATGCAGTTCTTGTAGCTGTTATGGACCTTCCGCCTTTCATTGCTACACTTGGTACAATGATGATTTGCCGAGGACTTGGATCTATCCTTACAGGTGGAATGAGTGTGGCATGGCCGCCAACAGCAGCACCACAGGGATGGTTCAGAAACATTTTCAAGATTAATGTAAACGGAACAATCATTCCAGTAGGATTTATCCTGATTCTGCTTCTTGTATTTGTAATGTCTGTATTCTTGAATAAGTCAAGACCGGGACGTTACATCATTGCAATCGGAAGTAATAAAGAAGCAACAAGACTTTCTGGTGTAAATGTAATCAAATATCAGGGACTTGCATATGTGATTTCCGGATTTTTTGCAGGACTTGCAGGTGTGGCTTTTGCAGCAACATTCCAGTCTATCGCTCCCGGAACAGGTGCAGGACTTGAGTTGGATGCAATCGCTGGTGCAATCATCGGTGGTACTTCCATGACAGGTGGTGTAGGTACTATTACAGGAACACTTCTTGGTGTATTTGTAATGTCCCTGCTGAAAACAGGTCTTCCGTTTATCGGACTTCAGGCAAACTGGCAGCAGATTATCACTGGAATTATCCTGATTGTGGCAATCTTCATCGACGTAATTAAAAACAAAAAAACAGCGTAAAATTGAAGGTTAAAATTGGGGTAAGCAAGAACTATTTATAAAAAGATATGTACCGCAGAGGGTGTCGCGGTTCACATATACCACAAACTATATAATTCTTAAGGAGGATTACAAAAATGAAAAGAAAACTCATGAGCTTAGTATTATGTGCAGCAATGGTTGGTTCCATGGTGGGTGTAACAACAACTGTACATGCAGAGGATGAAATCAGCATCGAAATCGTATCTAAAGGTTTCCAGCATCAGTTCTGGCAGGCAGTTAAAGCCGGCGCAGACAAAAAAGCAGAAGAATTAGGCTGCAAAATCAACTTTGTTGGACCAAACTCCGAATCTGATATCGCTGACCAGGTTCAGATGTTAAACTCTGCTATCAACCAGAAACCAGATGCAATCGCATTTGCAGCTCTTGATACAGATGCAGCTCTTGATTCCATCAAACAGGCTCAGGAAGCAGGAATCCCGATCATCGGATTTGACTCTGGTGTTCCAGGTGCTCCGGAAGGTGCTATCCTTGCAAATGCAGCAACAGATAACTATGCAGCAGGTGAGCTTGCAGCTGAAGAGACATACAAACTTCTGAAAGACAGAATCAAAAATGCAGAAGGACCTGTAAGAATCGGTGTTATGGGACAGGATGCTACTTCCGAGTCTATCGTAAACCGTGGTCTTGGATTCATCGACAAAATCGGTGAGCTTGCTACAGCTGATGGAAATAAAGTAAAACTGGAAGGTAACGAAAAATACGTAGGAGATTCCAAACTGGAATCTGTTGATGACGGAAACGTAATCATTGAAATCCTTGTTCCTTCACAGGTAACATCTGAGCTGTCCGCTATCGACTGCCAGACTCTGTTAAACAAAGAAGACACAATTTGTATCTACGGCTCCAACCAGCACTCCGGTGACTCTATGGTTGTAGGTAACGAAAACCTTCAGAAATTCGGTACAGGCGAAGATCAGGTTCTTGGTGTAACATTCGACTCTGGTGCAGTTATCAAAGCAGCAGTTGCTGACGGAACATTTGCTGGTGCTGTTACTCAGGCTCCTGTAGCTATGGGTGAAGCAGTAGTTGAACTTGCTTACAATGCAGCTAAAGGTGAAAAAGTAGAAGATGTTGACACTGGATGCCAGTGGTTTACAGCAGAAAACATGGAAAGCGAAGAAATCGCACCAAACCTTTATGACTAATTCACAGGATTGTGAACAATACTGACATGAAATAGAAAATGGAGATGCTTCGGCATCTCCGTTTTTTTGTATTTCATGTTTATGAAAGGTCGTATTTACTCGTTTTTGGCCGAAACCCGGTTGTTGACACTGTTTTTTCAGAATGATACAATGAACACAACACATAAATCTTTCCTTATATGGAGGACAAAAAGCATGAGAAGAAAGAACATTTTTCTGGCTGTTTTGCTTTCAGCAGCAATGGCATCCTCAAGTGTAACGCCCGCGTTTGCAGAATCGCTTACGGATGGAGAAACTGCAGTTATGGAAACAGCAGAAGAGACAGAAACAGAGCCGATGGAGGAAAACGGTGAACTGGAAAATGCGGCAGATGAACTTTTGGAAGCACCGGAAAATATGGCAGAAGATAGTAGAAGTACAGAGGATGGAGAATATGCAAAAGAAGTGATTGCGCAAGCTTCAAATTCTTCAGCCAATATGATGGGCAACATATCAGCGATTCCATATGGAGTCAGAAAAGAAGAGACAATTTATTACACTGCATCAAAAATATACAAACATGGAGAATTTAAGGGTGTTCAGATAGACCAGTACACAGACTTGGAACAGACGCCGGAAAGACATTGGATAACTTATCGGTGGCATTATAAAGGGGAGAAGTGGGAGGTTCTGCGGTATTCAGAAAAAGCTGGAAAGCTTGTGCATGTTAACATAGCGGGAGAGGCCTATTACAATGTGTGGCCTGAAATGTTCTGGGTTCTTCGTGCCCGTAACGGATATGGATATGCGAGGACAGGATATTTAATCAATACGGAGCAGGCACTGTGGGATTATACATATACGGCAGAGGATGTCAAGAAAGACTTATATCGTGTGGATTGGGGGGATATACCAAATAATTTGCCGGATGCATTTTATAAGGGAGCTTGTTCTCATCTGGATCGCTATCAAGGTATACGTTCTATTAATGGAGATATATATTATCTGAAACGAAATGGAACAATGGCATGCAATGAGAAAATAACTGAGGGAAAGAAGGTATATCTTTTTGGAAGTAATTGTAAATGCTATAAGTCTTATGTTCCGGTAGAAGAAAAATGGATTAAGAAACCAGACGGGTATTACTGGCTTCAGGATGATAATACAATTCTTCGTGAAGGCGGTTGGCATGAACTTGGAGGACAAAAATATTTTCTTGCATATAAAAGTGGCAGACGCAAGTCAGGCTGGCAGACTTGGAGAGGAAATACATATTATTTGTCACCAAGAACAGGTGTATTAATGACAGGTTTTGTAAATATCGAGGGAAATCAGTATTTCTTTCAGCGCCAAACAGGAGAAATGGTAAAGGGCTGGAAAACTTACATGGGTAAAAGATATTATTTTGATGAAAAGACCGGAATCAATAAAAAGGGAATGCTTACACTGAATGGAAAAAAATACTATTTGGAAAGCAATGGAAGTCAGCATTTTGGTTGGCGTTCTATTGGTGGCAAAAAATATTTTTTTGATCGTAAAACTGGGGAAATGAAGCAGAATACATGGATTTTTGATGGAAAATACAAATACTATGCAAACAAAGATGGTTCTCGTTTCAGCGGAATCCGAAGTATCAAAGGAAAAAAATATTATTTTGGGAAAGATGGAAGGCTTGTAACAAATAAAAAAAGGTATGAAATTAAAGGCGAAGAATACAATATTGATAAAAATGGTGTCTTGACACTTCTTTAAGAGTAATATTAATTGGAATTTCTATACATGATATATTTCTTATATGGAGGACAAAAAGTATGAGAAGAAAGAACATTTTTCTGGTTGCTTTGCTTTCAGCAGCAATGGCATCCTCAAGTGTAACGCCCGCATTTGCAGAATCGCTTACGGATGGAGAAACTGCAGTTATGGAAACAGCAGAAGAGACAGAAACAGAGCCGATGGAGGAAATTCAGGAGGAAAATCCGGAAGCGGAACAAAAGCCGGTTCTTACAGAAAGTCCAGATGAGCTTCTGATGGAAGAAACAGAGAAACTTCCCCAGGAGGAAACAAATGAACTGGAAAATGCGGCAGATGTGCTTTTGGAAGCACCGGATATGATAGAAGAACATCTTGAGACAGAGGAGTGCACAAAAGAGCTGATTGCTCAGACATCTGGACCATTAGTGGATACAGAAGTGGCAATGGGAAGCAGAACATATGGAATAAAAACTCCCGATACGATTTATTATAACGCGTTTAAGCTTTATGATGAAGACAAGCGTTTCGTAGGAATTCAGGTAGACCAGTATACCGATGAAAGTGGTACTCCAGAAAGCCACTGGCTTAGCTATATATGGTATTACGGTGCAGAAGAATGGGGCATATATGCATACTCGGAAGAAGATGGTGGTCTGATTCCAGTTACAATATCAGGAAAAAATTTCTATAATGTATGGTTTGATATGTTTTGGCTTATTCAGGGGAATGGAGAGTACGGTCATGCAATTACCGGCTATCAGCTTAATACTTCAAAAGCAGTCTGGGCGTACACATATACAGCCAATGATGTAAAAAAAGATATGCAGCATAAAGAGTGGAGTAATACACTGGACGTTCCGGACGCATTTTATAAAGGTGCCTGTGCAGATTTGTCAAAACATGCAGGTCTTCGTCCTATTGAGGGGAGCATATATTATTTGATGAAAGATGGAACGATGGTTCGTAACAAAAAGATGACTGTAAACGGAAAAGTATATCTTTTCGGTAAGGACTGCAAATGTTACAAATCTTATGTTCCGGTAGAAGAAAAGTGGATTAAAAAACCGGACGGTTATTATTGGCAGCAAGATGACGGCACAATTTTAAGAGAAGGCGGCTGGCAGACACTTGGAGGAAGCAAATACTTTCTCGCTTATAAGAGCGGACGACGAAAAACAGGCTGGCAGACATGGAAAGGCAATACATATTACATGGCTCCCGCAACAGGACGACTTGTAACCGGCTTAAAAACCATTGAAGGAAATACATATTTTCTTCAGTTTAAAACAGGGGAGATGGTAAAAGGCTGGAAGACGATTGGAAAAGACAGATATTACTTTAATGAAAAGACCGGAATCATGAAAAGAGGAATGCTCACCTTAAACGGAAAGAAATATTATTTTGATAAAGGTAAAAATGTAGATGGAAAGCAACATTTCGGCTGGAAATCCATCAGTGGAAAAGCATATTTCTTTGACAGAAAAACAGGTGTGATGAAGCAGAATACATGGATTATTGACGGAAAAGATAAGTATTATGCAAATAAAAACGGTTCCCGTTTCAGTGGAATTCGAAGTATCAAAGGAAAGAATTACTATTTCCACACAGACGGAAAGCTTGTGACAAATAAAAAGGGATATAAAATCAACGGAAAGAAATACAACATTGATAAAAATGGAGTATTGACGCTGATAAAATAAGAAAAACAAAATGGACTGTCTGAGAAGGCAGTCCATTTTCGGGTATTTTGTTGACATAGAAATTTTGCAATGCTACAATATTCACATATATTATTATGGGTATTGAGTGCAAAAGGAGGATAAATATGCGAAAGAGAAAAGATATACTGGCTGTGTTATTATCAGCAGCAATGACTGTAGGAACCGTTTCTCCGGTATTTGCAGGAGAATTGACAGACGATACTCTTTCTTATTATGAGGAAAGCGAAAATGTACTGATACAGGGTATGGAAAGCATTCCAGAAGAAAATATGCAGGAAGTTTTGGAAGAACAGGATATTGTCCCGGAAGAGGAAACAGATGTCCTTCCGGAAACAGGTGCAGAAGCTATAGCAGACGTACTTGAGGACGGTACAGATGCATTAACTCCGGAAGCCCCGGAAACGGAAAATCCTGAGGGAGAAAACAGTACAAAGCCAGAAGAAACATATCACGAAGATGTATTGCCAGAGAAAGATGATAAGGGAAATGTGACAGGAGTTTCCATAAAAAAATACAAAGGAGATAAGCTTCTCACAACTCTTTACTGGAATGCAGCAGACGGAACATGGTTTTATTTTGAGGGAGATACAAAAAAATACCTTCCAAAAGCCGGCCCCTGGCAGCTTTTAGGACAGACAGAATGGAATATTGTGATTTCCGATGAGACAAGCGGAGCGACAAAATCATCCGGCGGATATGTATTAAATATCGGAGAACAGAGCGGAAGCTGGAAATATTATCTGGATGAGAAGGATATAACCGGAACAGAAGTACAGGAGCTTCCTGTATATACAAAAGACGTTCCCACAAACTTTTTCACAGGCGCTGAGGCTGCTGACCAGAATAAACATTCAGGACTTTTTCAGGAAAATGAGAAGAATCTGTATTATCTGGAAAAAGATGGCACTGTTGTAATGAATGATACACGAATTGTAGAAAATGTAAAATACTATTTTGGTGCAGATGGAAAATGTGAGAAACAGGAGTCAGTGCAGGACGCTGGATGGGTAAAAAAAGAGGATGGCTATTACTGGCAGAAAGCAGATGGAACGTTTCTGGAGGAAAGTGGCTGGAAGGAGCTTGACGGTAAAAGGTATTTTCTTGCAGAGAAAGGACGCCGCACAGAAGGATGGCTGATTCAGAAGGAAGGAAAGTACTATCTGGACCCGGAGACAGGCGTGCTTGTTACAGGACTGAAAGAAGTTGATGGCAAGAAATATTACTTTGAGCCTTCTGGCGAGATTCCCGGAAAAATGGCAGAAGGATGGAAAGAAATCGAGAAGCAGACATACTATTTCGTACCAGAAACAGGACAGATGAAGCTTGGCTGGTCTACGATTGACGGTAAGAAGTATTACTTTGAAAAAGACGGTCATCAGACAACAGGCTGGCGTTCCTTAGGCGGCAAGAAATATTATTTTGTGCCGAAAACAGGACAGATGAAGCTTGGCTGGTCTACCATTGACGGCAAAAAGTATTATTTTGAAAAAGACGGTCATCAGACAACAGGCTGGCGTTCCTTAGGCGGCAAGAAAT